>SMTZ1_10003155_pt1 | contig 16621 bp, 15 predicted proteins | sample DeeMarSWOR136_30_FD_25667 | JGI IMG/M metagenome (IMG submission 25667)
TCCATAGAACTTTTCAAAATAGGGTGTCATGTCTTCAAGGACACGAGGGTCAACAGGTATTCCTGCAGTGTGGTCCATGTAAATTCTTCTCATTGTTTAAAGCCTCTCATCCTTTCTTAATCAAGAAATAGAGCCTATTTCTTTCCTTTCTCATTTCTAAAATTTCATAACCTAATCGTTTAGCTAGGCTTTGTATGTCTCTCTCTGCCGCTGGATCATCTGCCCAAACTTCAAGGGTTTCGCCTGTTTTCATCTTATCTAATTCTAATCGCGTTCTATAAACTGGCTCTGGACAAAAAAGCCCCAAACAATCTAATGTTCTATCAGCCTTTGCATTCTTCTTGGTCACGATAGCTCCCAAGTCTCCTCTGCAATGGATTAAGAAAAAGTTTACTATAAGTGGGCGAAAAGCGGTTCTGGAAAATTCTTGAGCAGTCTTGTACCTAGCGAGGGGGGCACTCATCTAGTTTCGATTTCCATGGCGACACCATGTTTCACCAAGACCCTAGCATTTTCAACAGGCAAAGTCCCCATGTCTTCAACTGAAAAGGGACCATAAACCTTCAAATCTGCGCCCACAATAGCCGGAACATCCTGCGTAAACCGCAACAGCGCCCTCTTTGCAGGCACGATTTTTTCTTCAACCTCCGAAATTTTCCCCCGCAAAGCATCTTTCAGAAAAGCCTGAAATTTCTCAAATGTCGGTCTAAGTTCAAGAAGCGTTCTTTCTTCCTCTAAAGTCAACAATTCTTTATCTAAAGATTTGGCGGAAGTCGCATATTCTAATAGCTTTTTTGAGCGCAGTGTGAAAAGCTCTCGCATCAATCGCTTCACTTTCAGCAGCTCTTGTGCAGTCAACCTAGCCTTGACAGATTTCTTATCCAGCATCCGTCCTTCCCGTCGAATTCGACCAATATATTCCGCCAGTTTTTCGTAGAAATCCTTAGGAAGCCTTTGTAACTCCGGATTTTCCTTTTCCTTCAACCAAGCATTGTAAAGCACATCATACATTACTATTCACCACTTCCGCTGCACCCTTACAGACCAGAAAAAGGGCGGCTGCTGTGGGCAACTCCACATGTGAAACATTCTTGAATGGCCCATAAGGTGTTTCTCCTATTCGAAACTCAGGTGCTTCAACGACGTCAACAACTACTTGCCCTTCTTTAAAAGCCACTGCCTCCCTCAAAGGATCGAACTCCTCAAACCCGCTCAAAGGCGCTTCCACCTTCATAAACCCTGTCTTTCCATGGAGGCTTCCGGGTAATCGAATCAATCGATGAATATCTGTCGTGACAACCGTGTCAATCTTCGCCGACTGCTGACCCACAACCCACTGAATAATCTTTGCCCAGTTCTTTGGTCCTACACCTTTCACATCGATCCATCCGTTATTCTTCAAATTTTCTTGGAGTGTTTTCTTGTTTTCAACTAAGAAGTTGAGACGCCGTTTAGCTAGGTTCAATGTTTCGAGTTTTCTTTGTGTTGATGTTGTCAAAAGCCTATTGATTCCATCGGCAATACGGTTTTTCCAACCTATCAAGTCGGTCCCAACAACAACTCTACCTGTATCTTTATCTATTAACTTGTGCAATTCCGTTTTGAAACCCAATCCGATGATGTAATCTACAATTTCTTTACGAGCCATAGAGTCAAGTAGCCGAATGTTTTCGTTTTCAGTATGTACGTGGTAGCCACGGTTTCCACTGAAGTAAATTCGGATTTCGTTGTTTGCAAAACCAAAATCGTCAATCAACATGTTCACAAGCTTAGTCGTCTCTTCTTTGGCAGACTCTAAACAATCGTCGCACATCCAAGTTTTCGTGTCGAACTTTGCCCTACCACAATTGGGACAACTGTCAGGAGACGGCCCTTTACCCGAAAAGCTGCAGCTATTACAAGTCCAACTGTCGTGAACTTTGCCACACGGCGTAGGAATGTGATCTGCGTCAATGTCAAACACCAAGTCTGCTCCAAGCCAATTTTTCTTATCCATGTCTGCTTCAGGCTGTTCATAGTAAGCGGCTGAGTAGTAAGCATCAGAGAGGGCTGTTGATGCAAGAAAACTCTTTAAAGCTTCGGACTCTCTGAAGCTTTTGTGACGAATCATGGCTCTCCCTTCTAAAATGATGAAGCCGAACTCTCGCTTTTGCATTTTTGTCGGTGGTTCGATCGTTAGGTTTTCGTCTGCGTAGTATTGAAGGAATTTGTTGCAAGTGAATTTCAGCGAGGGTGGATGCACAATTCTAACCAACTGTTCAATATGGGTCAATAGTCCATATTTGTTTAGAAAGGTTTTTAGACTTTTAGTTATAAGCAGTCTTACGTGTTTCATCGTATGCAAGGGCAGAATTTAGATGTATGTCGAAGGATACTAGGCTTCGCATCTAGACTGAAACCTAAAACAAGTTATGATTGCTTGATTCTTCTTTTCATTATAGTATACGCTATAGTGTTTTCTTTTATTTCAATTCTCAAGCATCAGGCATTCCAAACTACAGCGTGGGACCTTGGTATTTATGAGCAAGTTATATGGTCAACCGCAAACGGTAGATTCCTTTGGTACACGGTCGAGCTTCCAATGAATCCAAGTGGCAGTTTTTTCGGAATACATTTCGCACCTATTCTACTTCTCCTTCTTCCTATTTACTGGATTTTCCAAGCAACAGAAACTCTTTTGATATTGCAATCAGTTTTTATAGCGTTGGGTGCTCTGCCTCTTTATTTGATTGTAAAAGATGAAATGAACGAGAAATCTGCTCTCGCTTTTGCTTGTATTTACCTTCTTTATCCACCACTTCATGGAATGAATTTGTTTGATTTTCATGTGCAAGCGTTTCTGCCTTTCTTCTTTCTTTCCGCTTTCTATTATTTCAAACGTCAAAAATGGACTCTTTATTTTGTCTATATTATTCTTGCATTAATGACGATTGAATTTGTCCCTTTCATAGTTATGCTTATGGGACTTTATGGCTTGTGGACTTATCGTAAGGACTTAATTAGAATACGCGAAACAAGCTTTGCGAAAGCATTCCGAAACAGAAGGTTTCTAGCTTCAATTCTAACGATTGTTATTGCAATCGCTTGGTTCATCATGGCTAGATCAGTCCTTTTCTACTATAATCCTTCGCCGCGACCACATTCCAATTGGAAAGAGTTCGGGGATCCGCTTTATGATCTTCCAGGTCTTCTGATTTCTATAATAACAAACCCTCTGCGAACAATTCAGATAATGCTTACTCCTTTAAATGAAAAAATCTTTTATGTAGTTGGACTTTTTGGTCCCGTTGGGTTCATTTCCTTTTTCAGTCCACCTTCGCTTCTCATCGGTTCACCATGGTTTTTAGCGAGTCTAATTTCGAATTTTCCAAGCTACTACAAACCTGTTGGCTATCAATATGTTGGCTTCATTATCCCCTTTATTTTTGTGTCGGCTTTTTATGGGTCAAAACGTCTCATAAAAGCCATGCATGTCCTTCAAGATAAGAAAGGAATCAAGAAATCGAGAGTATTAAATGCTATAACTCTTAATAAATTGTTCTTAGGGATGATGCTTCTTTCTTCTATATTCTTAGCTTTTCTCGCTAGCACCGTAACACTACCTCAAGTTACTTATCATGACCGAATTTTGGAAAATGTGATAAAACTAATTCCAAGCAATACCTCTGTGCTGACTCAAAACGACATATTCCCCCATCTGAGCAGAAGACTATTTGGTTACATAGGAAACAACCCAGTTGGTAATTTTTCGAATACAAATTTTGACTATATTTTGGTTGACACCACTTCAAACTGGTACATTGGAGGAGGTGACTTCACTCTGCTGCCTCTTCAAACGTTTGTTCCAAAAGTTTTGAAAAATGGCGAGTATGGTTTAATTACCGCTGTGGATGGCATTTGGCTATTGAAGAAAGATTTCCACGGAACACCAACATTTCCTGTGGAAAAAGGTATTTTTGGAGAGTTTTACGACACCGCTAACTCAACAGGAAAAACAGTTTTCGAATCTGTTTTCTTAGATACAGAATGGAATTGGGCATGGCAGGTTCCTTTTCCAACAACGGAAAACCAGTCATGGTCAGCGACTTTCAATTCTTATTTATACGTACCTACCGGTGGAGCTTATCAATTTGGTGTATCTGTAAATGGTATTTGTAAACTGTATATCGACGACAAATTAGTTCTCGATCTTACCGGACCCGGTTTCCAGAGCACCAAAAAGATTGTACTTCGAGAAGGCATCCATAGCATGGAAATTAAGTACATCAAGGCGATTAATTATCTTGGAACTTTGAAAGTAAGCTGGAAAACACCATTCAAAGAATCTTTTGAAACAATATCTTATGAAAATCTCCTTTGGAATAGCACTTCACGCGGAGAATGAGTAATGTGGTCGTGGATTCTAAACTTTCTATCGTCATAGCAACGTATAACCGATATAAAGATCTTGTAGAATGCTTAATCTCATTATTCAAAATGGATTACCAACCATTCGAAATTATTATAGTTGACAGCCGCTCAACTGATGAAACGGAAACAGTGGAAAAAAACTACCCTGTTCGCTATATTTCTATTAAAGAAAAGAATAGGCAAAGGGCTAGAAATGTTGGAAGTCGTTTAGCAGAAGGTAATGTTGTTGCTTTTTTAGATGACGATGTCTTGGTTCATCGAAAATGGTCTAAACACCTATTGGCAGCCTACAAACATCCTCAAATAGGTGGTGTCGGCGGGCGCGTTATTCCCTACGGCATGCCAGAGAGCCATTATCAAAAAGTGAGAAAAGATGATGTGGGGAAGATTTTTAAAACAGGTCTTGTTACGGGGAACTATGATATTCCTTTGGAATCCCCTGTTGAAGTGGACTCGTTATTAGGCTGTAACATGTCCTTTAGAAAGGATGTGATGAGGAAGGTCGGCGGTTTTGATGAAAATTTTTCGGGAAACTGTTTTAGAGATGACACTGACTACTGTGTGCAAACAAGAAAGCACAGCTATAAGTTAATATATCAACCAAAGGCTCTGGTGTGGCACAAATTCAAGGGAAAGACTACAAGTCCACAGTGGGTCTACTGGTATACACGCAACAACACGTATTTCTATTTCAAAGATGTTTTTAGTCAATCAAGGCTTCGCTTTGCTCTCTTTTTTTATAGGATGTTTTTCCCCCCTAGAGACTATGTGCTAAAGTCAGGCATTAAGGTTAAACTGAAATTGACAACTTTTGCTTTAGCTTTAAAAGGAATTATGGACGGAATTAACGTATATAGAACAACTAGGCCCAACTCTATGTAGAAAACATTTAATCTAAAGGGTAATCTATCCCTCACAACACGCTCTTTTACTGCAAAGCTGTTTGATCAAAGTGGTGAAATGGACTTTGCAGAAAAGTTTAAACATAGATATAGAACCCCATATATGCAAAAACTCTTTCGGTCAGTTCAGATACTTTCAGGGCTTAAAATGAAACCCAGGATGTACATCAGGCAGGCGTTAAGAAAATTCTCCGAAATAAAGAAGGAAGGCTTCCATTTTCTTCTAATATCTTCCTTTTTCATACCAATTCTCCTAATCCTGTTTCTCGACTTTTTCAACATGGAGGCCTTTGGCTTGTTTAATGGAAAGTTTATGTTCGAACTTACTTGGAAAGGAAGAATGTTTTACTTCTTTTTTGCATGGCTACTTATATTGGAGCTTGTACTGAATTGGAACAGCATAGTCGAGAAGCAGCATAAATTTGGTGGTCGATTTCGTGTCCTCTTGATATTTATTTTTGCGGCAGTTCCTTCAGTTTACATTTTAGGTGTCAACTTTCTAGGGTTGGATCAAATGATTCTTAATCTTGGTCAAGTCGTGAACATCAGACCACAGTTTATAAATGAGCCTTGGCCATTGGTAGTTGAATATATCGTTTTTGCAATGTCTTTCATATTTACAACTTGGTTGGCATACGGACATGCTGGGCTTAAAAGTTTCTCTATCTCGTTGTCCTTTCTTGCAGGAATAAGTTTCATATATCTGGTTGATACTGCGTGGCCATACGGTACTCTAAAACCAATGGAATTATTGGCTGTTCCTACAGCTGCGTGGGCAGCTGCGTTACTAGATATTTTAGGCTATAACGTTAGTTTAGCGTACAATTCTTCGGTTACTTCTTCAGAGTTTGGAACACTTCCTCGGATGATTGTGAGGGGGGGAGGAGAGGTTGCGGTTGCAGATGTAGCGTGGGTGTGTGCTGGTGTACAGAGTCTATTTCTCTATACGTTAGTTGCTTTAATATTTTTTAAGAAATCGACAATGCAGAGAGAAAGGAAAATAATCTTCTTCTTGATTGGAGCTGCGGGGACATATTTAGTCAATATTTTTAGAATAGCTTCTTTCTTCATTATCTTTCTTCGTTACGGGGGGGGAGCTGCTTGGGTCTTTCACAACTCTTATGGAGAACTATACTTTCTCGCTTGGATTCTATTGTATTTCATGGTTATAGTGGCTATTCAATCAGGCAAAATAAATAGACTACTACAAACCCTACGAAGAAAACTAGAGAAGGTAAAGAGCTTATTTTTAGGTAGTATATAGTCATTCACGTGGTAAGGTTAACTATATAAAGTCATTCTGCATTGACATTATAACCACATAACTCCCTGTTTTTATAGAATGGAGTTCTGCATCTAACGCCAGATTGTATCTAAGTTTTTTTGAGGTATTCTATAACGCAGCTTCTACGTTAAATAATAAATAATGCAAGAACATATTACTCTTAGGATGAATCCAAAGATCACACTTTCAATTGCTCTACTAGTCTTCGTTGCCTTTTCAGCTATAATTAGTCAGACTCCTAACATGGATGTTGAGGGCGCCTCACTTGAGAGCATGGTCGATAAATCATCCGAAGTTGATTGGTGGCCAATGTTTCAACATGATCCAGCTCACACTGGACATTCACTTTCGAAAATCCCAGAAAAGAATGAGACCTTATGGGTTTCACTAGGACCCTATGCAACGCCTCACAGTTGGTGCGGATTCGCACCAGCTGTTGTAGACGGCAGAGCCGTCATTACCGGCTCAAGTGGTGTTTTTTGCTTCAACGCTTCGACCGGGCTTAAGTTATGGCAATTTGATGCGCGTGCATTAACTGTAAGATCTCCGGCAATTTGGGATGGCAAGGTATTCGTAGGTTTTGGCGGCAACGACTTCTTTTGTTTGAACGTTACCAATGGCAAGCTAATATGGAAATACACCGCAGGCAACTACCTGAGTGGTCATCCTGTTGCTTATAATGGCAGAGTCTTTATAACTGGGTGGAGTGATGGTCGCCTCTATTGTTTGAATGAAACAAATGGATTACTGCTCTGGAAATATAATCTAGGATACCCAGAGGTTGGCCAAATACACGATTCTCCAACTATTGAAAAGAATAGAATCCTTATAAGTTCAAGAAATTTTAGTTCAGGCTGGAAGCTTTTCTGCTTAGACATAAATATGTGCGATACATATAGCTCATACGAACCTAATAAGGAATTATCCGTTGTCTGGAATGGTACACAGATATGGAAATATAGGTTTAAATCTGAACCCTCGTTTGCTGTTTACTCTGAAGGAAAGGTTTTCATCGGTACAGCGTCTCCCAGTAATACGTTTTTCTGTTTGAATGATACCTCAGGAGAACAGATATGGAATTATAAAGCTGAAGGAGCGATCCTACATACTGCAATAGCGAACGACAGGGTTTTTGTTGTGGACCAGAGTAACAATACTTATTGTTTAAACGCTTCCAACGGTTCCTTGATTTGGAAACATGAAATGGGTTCATCTGGAGCTTCTCCTGCAATAGCTGATGGAAAATTGATCTTAACTGTAGGAAGCGAGCTTCATGTTATGAATGAAACAAACGGGGAACACATTTGGAGCTACAACCCTCCCGAAGAATCGGGCTTTGAGAGTGCTTGTGTCGCCATCGCAGATGGAAGAATTTACATAGCTTCAAGGGATAACAAACTCTACTGTTTTGGACCTATGATATATTATGATATTAACATAGCTCCCACATTCTATGACAACCTAGGTGATCCCCTTGCTCCCTCCCCATCCTCATGGGTGATTCTATTTCCAAATGGAACCAAAGAAATGGCGTCTCGCTCTATCGCATTCTATGGTTCCTTTGGGAATTATTCAATAGTCAATGTTACTTGGAGAGGAAATGAAGTACTTCGCAATCCAGTTTGCATTTTTGTGGATTCCGACATGGTATGGAATCCACGAATAGACTGCTTACTACCAACAAGCATTTTCCTTTCTCTGAGAAGTTCAACTTCACTTGTTGGCTTCAAAGTTGAGACTAAGGGCAACATTACATGCAATGAAGAGAGTCTCTCAGGGACTCCGTTACTGCTTTCTTATAGCGTCAACGGTGGGGAAACTTGGAACGATATCATGCTTGTCAAAACGGATTCTGAAGGATCTTACTCAGAGATGTGGATGCCCCCTTCTACAGGCAACTACCTTGTAAAGGCAACTTGGTCTGGAAACATTACATATCCAAGAACAACCACCATAATCAATTTTGCAATGACTTCGTTCGAAGAGTATATGTTCTCAGTATCATCTAACTCGACAGTCTCATCACTCGCATTCAACAATACAAGCAGAGAGCTATGCTTTTTTTTGAGCGGAGCCCCTGAAACTACTGGCTATGCCAATGTGTATATCGCAAAAGCTCTAGTCAGCAACGTCGCTAACATCAAGGTCTACCTTAATAAAAGCAAGGTAGACCCTATAGTTATGGCACTAGACGATTCATGGTTTGTATTCTTCAAATGTACTCACAGCATTTGTGAAGTGACAATATACTTGGGCAGTGTTTCTACTCCACTATCTGGAATGACTGCAGTGATGATAGCGAGTATAGTCATAACAGTTGCAGTCATTTTAATATCCCTTTATGTTCTAAGAAAAAGGTTCCACAATTCTCGTAAAACGCTATCGTGATTTCGCACAACTCTCACTTTTATTTTTTATGCTTCAGAATTAAGACCTTGTAACTAAATATCACAATGTAAAAAAGTTATATGCACCTTTCCTAAATGTTAACAATCTATTAAGGTAAGCGGTTGGCATGGCCAAACATGATCTTTTTATCGTAAGCGATCCTCTGTCAAGCGAATTCGGACCTACTCGCCCAGCAATTTTGGTTGCTGAAGAACTTTCTAAACAGAACTTTCATGTCAAGATAATTTCAATAACGATAGCAAAAGAGATTAGAAAGCTATTCGAATCAAAAGGCATATCAGTTTTTGAAATTGTAGGCAAAGCCTCTTCAATGGATCAGTCTTTGGCGTGGTTTAAGGCATGGTTCAGTGAGGCATTATTTTCTTCAAACTCGAGAAAGACCCCTCAACTAAACGGGATTGTACTTAATTTTTCAAACGTCATAGCCGTTCCGTCCAGCTTCTGGTATGCACAAGGTCCGCCAACTGTAACTCTACATAACATGAAGGCAGCCTTACCTTGGCATTATAGTCTAATATACAATTTTGGAGCTCCTCTTTTTGAGTTTCTTGACAAGAGAGCTGTAAAGAAGTTTGCGAGAATAGCCAGTAGAGTGATAGTAAATTCAAAGTATTTGATGTCTGTTTATAACGAGTTTGGTATTAAGGTTCACGATGTCATTTACCCTCCGTTAGACTGTGAATTGTTTAAACCTGGAGCTTCCAAACGTTCTTCAGATTACACGTTGAGTTATTTTGGCAAAGAAACAAAGGTTTCCATTTTGAAAAAGCTAGCTGACTTAGGAGTTAAGATAAAGCTTTTTGGTGGAAAGATGACAGCAATTCCCCAAAAAATACGACAACACCCCAACCTCACCTTACTTGGAAGAGTTAGTAACGAGAAACTGGTGGAGTTGTATTCAAACGCTCTCTTTACACTTTATCCATTTCTTGACGAACCCTTTGGGTATATTCCTGTCGAAAGCATGGCCTGTGGCGTACCAGTGCTGACATTTAATCTTCAAGGGCCTCGTGAATCGGTTATTCATGGTTTGACTGGTTGGCTTGTGGATAGTGATAAGACTTTCATTGATCTTGCTTTGAGGTTATGGAAAAACGGTTATACGTCAACGATGCGAAGACGATGTAGAGAAAGGGCGTTGACTTTTGATAAAAAAGAGATTGCGGAGAGATGGGTTCAACTATTGAGGAATTAAACGCTTGGCCCCAAGTGTCTTGCAGGTTTTCACTCAGGCACTCATGCGCACTTTCCGAATGCCAAGCTTGGTTCCAATTATGTAAGACAAGAACCCTTGAAATTCCGCCCTTGTAAGTTTAGATTTTCCTCTTTTTCTGTTTTCAAAGGTCATGGGTACTTCCTTGACTTTGAACCCTCGTGTCCAAGCTTGTTTGACTGTTTCTATTTGAATTTCATACGTTTGGCTATGAAGATGTCCAATTACTTCTTTTACATAGTTCTTTGAATAGCATCTAAAACCACTGGTACAGTCACGTATCTTCATCCCGACCATTGTAGATGCGATGAAGTTTGCTACGCGGCTAATTAGCCATCGGATAATGTGCCATCCAATAATTCTGCTGCCTTTCTTGTATCTGCTTCCGATAACGAGGTCGTAGCCTTTTTCTGCGGCTGAAAGCAACTTGGGTATTGTTTGTGGGTTGTGGGAATAGTCCGCGTCCATAGTTATGATATACTCGGGAGGATTTTCCAAGGATAGGATTAGTTTGAACCCGTCTGTTATGGCTGTTCCCAGCCCAAGTTTGGCAGGTCTGGTGAAAACTAGAATGTTGTTAAATTCTTTTTGAAGGTCTTGTACTATGCTTGCTGTTCCATCATGGCTGGAATCGTCGATTACAACGATTAGAGAATCTGGTTTTAGGCTTTTGATTTTTCTTATGAGGCTCTCAATGTTTCCTGCCTCACAGTACGTTGGGAGCATAATTGCGACGGATGGTTTTTCTGCTTTATTGTCTTTTGAGGATAATGTGCATGAACCACGCCCCACTATATCTTGGGGTAACACTATTTGGTTCACATTTTTCACCAGGTCTTTTTGCGAAACAGCTTTTGGGATAAACCTCTATAACATTAAGTCTTGTTATATAAGTTTGTTTATAATAATTGCGCATGCACAGGAGAATACGACCTTTTTCACTTTGCATTTTTTCTTCGGTTCTTGCTTATGAACTGATACAGCACGTGAAAAGATGTAAAGTTGATTTCTACACACCCTTTGCTAGGGAGTTTTCTCTATTGTGAAGTAAAATAGGTGGAACTTTCTTGCCACAGTGCCAAACTCACGCCCTGAGCCTAGGTATATTCTCTAAAGGTAAAACTGCATTTTGTACATCTGAAAAACTGCGTTGACGACTCATCGCTCCCTCGAGTCTGCACCTGCCATACAAAAGCTAAATTATTTCCACACTTCGGGCATTCGATCCTTACAGTAGGCAAAGTCCGCAGTTTCTGCTCCTCCTTTCCAATAACCGCAATAGACTCCTCAAAAGTTTTAGACTCCTTCACAACAAAAGGAACAGCAGCTTTCTCTCTACCTTCAACCTTCTTATTAAAACCACATTTCGGGCAAAGCCAAATCACATCCTTCTTCTCCTTCTGCTTTTTAGCCACAAGCCTCTTTCCACACTTAGGACAAAACTCCAAGCCCTATCACCATACCCTTTTTTCCCTCACCTTCGACTCTTAAAAATCTTTTCCAATTGCAATCAAGATTCTAACTACTGGAGTGGGCTGGTCAGCCCGGATGCGATCAAATGTGCCACTCGCAACGCCTCAGGAACGTTGCTTCTAGTAGCAGTGTTTTTCACAATTCTTTTCGCAACATCTATTTCAATTCCCGTCAACTGCATGAAAATAGCCTCCTCCCTAGGCCTTGTGAATACCCTAACAATTTTGTCTGCATTCTTGATCGCCTTCCACCTCTCCTCAGCAGAGGGCAGATTTTTCAACGCCTTTTGGATATCATCAAGATCAGGTTTCTCACGCGTTATAGCGATCACAGGTAAACTAGTAATATTAAGAAGCCTCGCAGTATCGACAACATTAAAACCCGCAAAAGTTACCCCATCTAACATAATTACCCTCAACTGCCCATAGTGGGGTGAACGAGTTATCATACTTGCAATCTTCTCTGTGGCGTCCATACCATCGATCTCTACCCGTGTCCGCATTATCCCGTCAAGCCAGTACCCTCCTCTAAAAACAACTCCAATAACATCGCACAACCCTTGTGTGTGCGGAACAAAAAAACCATCGTCAACCCCAACAATCCTAATTTCAGGCTTTACCGAACGGATTTTTCCAGCTTTCAATTAAACGCCTCTTACTTCTCCACAACATCAAAAGGAGAAATAAGAATTATTATGCACGAGAATCTTCATAAAGGATTTTGTGAGAAGCATGTCAAATACACGAAAAAGTAAACGGTTTACTTTCACAACCACGTACAAGACCTTGGAAAAAATTCTAACAGACCACAATCTTGCAACCCTCGGCGATGCCTATACCAACTTAATCTATTCGCTTTACCTTTCCATAAAAACTGGAAAACCCACAGGCGCAAAGGCCAGCAGCCGAATGCTCTCTAAAGCTCTGAAGCAAGCAGGACTAAGAGACCTCATGTCTTCAAGGCTAGACCGCCACAGCCAAGCAGATGCCGCAGAAGCATTGCTCGTTTATGCATGGCTACAGGGACAAGCAACAATTACAGAAAGCGTAAACATATTGTCCAGCCATGAAAAAGTCGCTGATGCCTTCAGTTCTCTTCTTACCGACACAAAGAAAAAACTCGATTTATAGTGCTTTCTAGCTTTGCTGCTTTTTCAAAGCGCTGTCAAACGCTACCATAAATGCTTTAGTATCTTTCTTCACATCTGCTACCGCTTCTTGAAGCACAGTTTCTGGTTTGCGCTTGTTTTTTGTGCGAACGTAAATCACAGGACTTGAAGTGAGCGGATGTGGAACATTATAGCCTGCCAAATCCACCGTTTTATCTTTTAGCAGCGCTTTCTGAACGACGTTACAAAACGTATGCCCTTCTCCTTCAATCTCTATTTTCAGCTCATTTTCTGTTCTATTCAAAATATTTACTTTCATCTGGGTTTCCTTCTTCTTTCTAAAAGATTACTTTGCCATATTCTACCGCAATGTGGCGCCTCTCGGTGTTTCCACAATTAGGGCAAGACATCTTATAACGCTTTTGCAATAACATATGACCGCATTGCGAGCAGAGAGCATACAAAACCCCCAGGTTATTATCAGTAGTTGAAAGATGATAAACTCGGTTTTTTTCGCTTATCACTTTTGCACGTATGATGTCCCCTGGTTTGCATGCATCATATATAGAGTCAACGTAGGATTGGCTGACATCAGAAATGTAGAGCAATCCCGAAAAGACGCCGGATAAGTATTCCTTCCCTATCTTAAATATTCGTATAACTGCAGTTTTATTTTGAAGATTTGAGACCTGACCAGTAATGATGCTCCCAACTTTTGGCACTCTCGCACCATGAACTAATGGGTAAATTGAAACGGTTTTGTTTTGCAGATCCAAAAGTGTGCGTCCGCTGATTTTTGCGTAGATTTTTCCTTGATCCACATATGTACCGTGGCCTGATGTGAATTCTTCAATTACCCCTAAAGGGGTTCCGGGAACAACGAATTGTCCACTCTGTCGTTTTGATCGAGATTTGTTCATGTTCTATCTTTTCCCTATTTTTTGAAGTTCAAAGATTTGAGTAGTTACCTTTAAGCTGAAGTGCTGGTTACTTTTCCATCACGCTCCTCAATAAACCTTTTGATTTAAGGCGACTGCTAGTTGGCTATTCGATACTCAATAAAATTCGCCTCATATATCATTCACATTTGAGCCATGATTAGGTTTCTATTATATACAGATCTACAAGAAACTGATGTCTTCTTTTTCTGTGAAAGTTAAACATGAAAGGAATAGTCATTGGCATGGTGTAGACGGCTCTTATTTGTCCACCATGTTTTTCAATAAAACCTTTTAAAAAAGGTGTAGGGGAAATTGAATTGGACAAGCTTTTTGTGGGTTCCAATTTTTTAGTGAACCTGTAGTTTTTTTGGCTGCTTTTATGTAGTGAATAGATTCGTTTGCCTATTTTGAGAGCCGTTTCTAGGAATTTTCGATCAGCTTTTCGTTTCTGTACTCCGAAGGGAGGATTTTGCAAAACAGTGTCGAAAGATCCGCGGATCGTGGTGACGTCGGCTGTTATCCATTGAGTTTTTCCTTTTACATCTAGTTTTTCAGCATTTTTCAATGCTGTTTTTGTGGCTATTTTGTCTATGTCTACGCCTACTGTTTCTTTTGCCCCGAGAAGACAGCTGCCTACGGCAAGTCTTCCTGTTCCGCAACCTAAGTCGGCTACAGCTTTTTCTATTATATCGTCATAGGTGTATGCAGCTATGTAAAGTAGCTCTGCTGCGACTTCTGGAGGAATAGTGTATTGTTCTAGATAGGCTTTAGGAGAGGGATGCTGTTTGATTTTTGAAAGCGTGATTTCTAGATCTAGTTTTCGAACCAGCCTGTTTTGCATAATTCTTCCCATTTTACCTTGCCTAGGGCAACGAGCATTTCTTTTAGTGTAAGTAAAGGCTTACGAAACGTTTTACCATCATCCAAGGATAGCCGAGGGCATGCTGTGTTTATGAAGGCATCGATTGTTGGAAACTGCATTAGAGCTTCTGGAGTGATTTCCCTTAGCGCCAAAAGTGTTGCTTTCTTACCTGCGTTCTCCACTAGTCTCTTAATTTTTAAGGCTTGGTCTAGTCTTTTCTGTCCCGCTTTTAATCCTATTAGTATGCCGATTTTTTTAGCTTCCTCAGCTTCATGAATGTTTGCCCAGCGTTTCTTCAGAATCACTGTGACCGCATCATCTATAGAAAAAGCCCTGTCCTCATAAGGATCAGCCACTATTATAGGTTTTGCTGTGACAAGAGCTATACCTAAAGCGTGAAATTTACCCCCACCTATGAAAAGAAAAGCATCTATCTCTCTAGAAACAGCCTTTGCGTTGCTATAGTTGCAGCCAAGGATTTGTCCTGCATATTTTGTTTCTCCAGCATCTCCGACTACAACAGTTTTGCCTACCTCTAAAAGGAGCTTTTTTGCGTCATCTAATTTGTGCACATGCTGAACGGTTGTAACTAAACCTATTTTCTTCCACTGTTTAAGATTAGGAATCGCTTTTTTCACCGCGTTTTTTACGGATTTTTTTGCTTTTGCTTCGATGTAAAGCGTTGAAAATGCAGTTTGGTCTAGCATTTTGCTGTGGCCATAATGAATAATTAAATCTGCTCCCAGTCGTTCAGCTTCAACCAATGCTAAATCGCAAGCGCCATAACATGGGTCTGCGGAAACTATTGCTAGAGCACCGGCTTTTTCAACTATATCGGCTAATCTGAGACCATAAGGCTTTAGGCCTTCAGGAAGCTGTATGAGGACTAGTTTGGCTTTTCTGTGTTGAACTTCTCTCTTTAACCGTTTTTCCTCTAGATCAAATGTTGAAGATGCCATTGACAAGATCTCTAGGATTTTTGGAGGGTTTTTCTCAACTATGAGTCATTCGAAACTGAAGCTTTTTGTTTTGTTTTCGTTTGCTTTTTCCAATAAGATTTTCTGTTCAATGCTTGCAACCAATTGTCGAGTTCTTACCACAGCATCATTGCTAACGGAAATACTGTCAATGCCACAACGGACTAAAAATTCGGTGAAGTCTGGGAGATTCGAAGGGCCTTCACCACAGATTGAGACTGTCACTCCGTTTTCGTGAGCTATTTTGATTAGATGTGCAATTATGCGTTTAATCGCTGGATCGCGTTCGTCGAAATAACCCATTTGTCCAAGTCTCTCAGAATCGCGGTCTATCATTAGAATACCTTGTGTCATGTCGTTTGAGCCTATAGAAAAGGCATCGCAGAGTTTTGAGAACTTGTCGGCCATTATTGCTATTGAAGGGGTTTCGGCCATGAACCATATTTGAAAGTCTCTAGAGCTTTCCAACCCTTCGTTTTTCATGATTTCCAAACATTCTTTGGCTTCCCATAAGGTTCTTATTACAGGAAGCATGATCCAGATATTCTTGAGCCTCCACTCTTCTCGGCATTTACGGATAGCTTTACACTCCAATCTGAAGGCTTTTTCGTACCACTTACTTATGTAGCGACTTGCTCCCCGCCAACCAAGCATTGGATTGGCTTCTTCAATTTCGTATTTTTCTCCACCCTTCAAGTCTCGATATTCATTAGTTTTGAAGTCGCTAAACCTAACAATGACTGGTCTGGGTTGAATTGCCCTTGCAACTTTGGCTATGCCTTCCGCCAATTTGTCAACAAATTTGTCTCCTTCACCTTTTTCAAGTATATAAAGTGGGTGTTCACCAATGTAGCTGGCAAGGATGAATTCGATACGCATGAGACCTATACCATCAAAAGGCAAATCTTTGTATTCGTCTATTTTTTCTGGGACTCCAAGGTTCATGAAAATCTTCGTAGCCGTTACTGGCGCACATTGGACCATTGAGAATGAAACGTTTTTTGTTTCCGATGCTGCTCTCTTTTCTTCAAAACTCTCTAT
>SMTZ1_10004227_pt1 | contig 16621 bp, 13 predicted proteins | sample DeeMarSWOR136_30_FD_25667 | JGI IMG/M metagenome (IMG submission 25667)
CGATTATGCCAGCTAGTGTGGAAGTCAAGAAGGATACACCGATCAACATCAGTCCGTCCATGAGCGCGTGCAACCACGTCTTAAGCTTAGAGAAAAGATTACAGGTGCCCGATTATCCGTCGATCGAACCGGCAGCAGTTTCCCGGACACCAGAAATCACATGGAGCGAATACTAACAAAGATCAGGCTAAATGGCCACATACAGCATGCTGTAAGATGATTCTGTCACTCTTCTCGCGTTATTGACCGCGGACCACGGCTTTGATACTCTACAAACGCTGCAATCTCGAGTCATGACAGGGAAGGAGACGTCGTGTGACTGCCCAGCCGGTTCAAGAAACGAAAGGTCTGACACCTGCGCAGCAGATTAAACAGCGAGGGATGCAAAAGGGCGCCGACCAAGTTGGCATCGCCTCGGTCGCCGATATCAACAGGTATGCTCCGCCGGGCCACCGCCCCGACGATATCCTGATAGGAGCGAAAAGCGTGATTGTCTTTGCCGGGCACACCACGCCTCAAGGTGCTTGGCGCAGCCCGGACTATCGGACACATTACCACAATCGTGCGTTCCCCCGCATCCGCGGCGGGATTGCCATGGACGTAGCCAAGTTCATTGAATCCAAGTATGGCTACTATTCGCTGGGTCATATACCACCACCCGTTGGTTTCAACCCCAGCTTGAGTCTCAAGCTCTGCGCTGAGATGGCAGGACTGGGTACCCGTTCCATGGCTGCGGCCATCCTCCTTAACCACCAGCTGGGGCTGCTAAGTCTGTCTGCCTGCGTCACGACCATGCCACTAGCGGCCGATGGTCCTATGAAAGAACCTGTCTGTCCACATCCCTCTTGCGTCAAGCTATGGGAGCAGAAGAAGACCACTCCGTGCCTGCAGACGTGCCCTGAGTGCCTGTCGGGAGAACTGGAAGGGGGAAGGATAAAGTGGATGCGGTATGATCGAAGAATCTGCTCCACGCGGGCCCAGAACGTCGGTCCTGGTGCGTGGCAGAATGTACTGGTGGAAGCCGCCACCGAACCTGACCCAGATATGAGGAAAAGTATCCTGCTGGGAAGCTTCACGCGGGGTGTGCTTGAGGCCATTGCTCTCGGTGGATTCACGGGTCAATGCGGTGAGTGCCTCAGAGGATGTCCAGTGTGCATCGAAGCTCGAAAGCTACCGGACAAGATATTGGACCCCGACCGCGTCTAGTTGAAGCCAGGTAAAGAACTCATCATACCGCAGGTATGCGCACAATGCCGAAGTATGTTTCACCCGAGCTGTACCACAAGTTCAAACATCACGTTTTGGAAATGAGTCCGGCCATTCAGTACTATGTGGGTACCGTGGCCCAGAGGGACTCCAGCAGCCTCTCCGATCAGGAGATCGCCGACAGGCTTGGACTCGACGTAGATGATGTGACAGAGAGCTGCATCGCTGAAGTTGATCTGTTGCCGGCTGATGCCTGGCTCAAATCTGCGAACTGGAAGCGGGAGAGGGCTCGGAATTTCTTTGAGAAGGGGCGATTGAGAGGGAAACGCTGAAACTCGCGAGGATTGAGAAACCTCTCTCAGGAAGGTTTAATCCTTGCTCAGACTTCTCGTGCGCGGCATCCCGTAGCTCCTGTCATCCTCCATCCTCACCGTTCCCCTACCTCCGCCACCAGCGTCCAGATGACCTGATGGCAAAAGAACCCATCAAAGACATGCGGTCTCGGAGCATACCGTAATTTGTGTGGGCGCTACTATTGCTATCTCGGTCTTCAAAGATTATACCACCTCGAAAACTGTTCAAATGCGTGGCCCAGGAAACCCTGATACTGTTGCTATGGAACCACCAATTCACACTTGATGATGTTAAACGATGTGTAACGTGAATCAGCAGAAAATGCGTGATCGCGTTGGTGGCGCCATGATGCACCCAGGTTACTAACCCGATCCCTCATGTTCTGGAGCTCACACTGTCACACATCAATCACTTGGAAGTTCGTCGGGAAAGTGTGTAAACGCCGTGGTTTGCCTTCGGTTACAAGGACAGTCTCCGCGAAAACGCATCCCGTCTCGCCATTCTTCCAGCGAGGATTGACTAAGTTAATATTAAACGCAAATACCATCCGCGGCTTGAGTTCATAGCCTATGGCTTTCAAAGCCTTGTCGTCGGCCCCTGGGGCAGCGTGAAGGCGGCAGCGAGGATACTCTTGATCCCTGTCTCACAAATGCCTAGGCCCAATGATTCAATGGTTTCTTTGATGGCGTTCATCGCATCGCTTATTTTCTGCCCGGCAGTGAATAGTTCCATTCCATGGGCATACGCCTTGAGGCACCCGTCATAGATATCTAAATACTCTTTCGCTGGATCTCCCAGGCAAAACGTCCGCTCTACATGGGTAAAATACCCTCCGTACTTCGGATGTATCTCACAAATGATAACATCTCCCTTTTCCAAAGGGCGCATCGTCGGCAGCCGGAAAGGGTGCGGCAAGGGATTGGCATCCGAAGCCCAGAGGAAAAGCGTCGGTTCTTCTCCACCATGTGCCAACATAGCCTCCATCATCTTCCCGTAGACTTCGCACTCCCGCACTCCGGGTTTTGCCGTTTGTGCGCATGCCTCAAACATGAGGTCCCCTAGTTGCGCCGCTTTCTGTAGAAAATCGATCTCCTCAGGGCTTTTTACAGCCCGGATTTTTTCCAGCATATCATCGGTGTTCACAAAATTCGCCTTCGGCATGAGTTCTCGGATTCTATTGAAGATACTGTGGGGAACCCATCCATCTGGGTCTAGCGGTCCGGCAAGGCCATCGACACCTATGTTCTTTTTCTCCAAACCCAACTCCTTCATTCTGGCGACGACGTTGTCGGCCCACAGCCCTTTTTTCGGGCGTATGTCGCTCACCCAATCTTGAGCGCGCATCCAATAGGGGACAAAAGTCGGCATTAGAACGAAACATGTTGGTTCATCTCTTAAGGGAAATACCATCAAATTAAACGCCGCGTTACCTCCAATCTGCGAAAGAAATCGTGCATTCGCAACTGTGTAGTCCCATTTATAGGGAAACCCGCACAGCAAGAGACAATCCATATCACGTTCTTTCATCTCTTTCCGTATTGTGTTCCAGCGCATGTCGCGCTCCTTTAACGAAAACCTCGGAAGTTCTAACCTGTCTCTCATAATTCTTATTCTCCCTCTCGTTTTTCAGGGCCAAGTTCTTGCAAGGTCTCTATGTAATCCTCGATGGACCCGCTCAGCGTAAACTGAGGAGAAAAGCCGAGATCCTGGCGCGCCCTAGTGACATCATAGATGCAATAGTAATGGGTTGGCCCCTCCATGTAGTGCAGGCCCGGTCCGATCTCGATATCAGCCTGGGGAATGACTCGCGTAACTTCAGCAGCAACATCTCCCAATGTAACTCCGACCCCCGTGCCAAGATTATATGCTGTGTGATTTAGCCTGCTCGCGGTACAGGCAAGATAAATGCCGTGGGCTATGTCTTTGTTGTATATGAAATCGTTCTTCTGGTCAGCACCTTTACTAATTTTCACAGGGTTTCCCGCATGTGCTCCCTCGATGATCTTGCTTACAACAGCCATGCCCCCATGCCGAACGGTTTTGCCGGGTCCGTAGGAACTACTGGCACGGAGCGCGGCAAATTCCAACCCATAGGTGCGTTGATAGAATTCCCCAATATGCTCACCCATGAGTTTAGCCGATTCATATATGCGAACTGGATTCTTGGGATGATCCTCGGTTAACGGCCTGTACGTAGGATGGGCATATTCGCCATCGATATGCCCGTACACACCTTTTGCACTCATATATATGACTCTTCGGACTTTCATGAATCGTGCTGCCTCTAATATGTTGAGTGTGCCAATCACGTTGATTTTTATGCTCTGCGGTGGATTTTTGTTTGACAACGCTCCAATCAGAGCAGCCAAATGGATAACATGCGTTACGTTGTACGATTGCAGAATGGATAGTACCCGAGGGAAATCCAACACATCGCCCAGCTCAATGTCGACCTTATCTTCAATAGGACGAATCAGGTCTCGATCCAAATGGCGAGCCATCAGTACGGGCCGATACCCCTCGTGGACAAACGTGCGACTCACCGTGGACCCAATTACTCCCATTCCTCCTGTAATGAGCACCTTCATTCAATGCCCTATGCCCAGAGTTAATAGTAGCTCATCAAGAAGATCATACATTAGGCGCCTTGCCTTCCCTAGGTTCTTTCAACGGAAAGACCCACGGAGAGATTTCATCTGCCCTCCGTCCTAGAAAATCCCAGTCCGGGATCGTACCCCAGATGACCTCTGCCTCCGCTTGGACTCGAGATACCAAATCTGCCTCGTCCAGACCCAGAAACTGCTTCTGATCCACGATGATTCTACCGTCGATGATGACTGTCTCGATGTCCCGACCCGACCCGTACTCGATGAACGCTTTGATGGGGTCAAACACGGCCCCATAGTCGGTTCTGGAAATATCAACGATCAGCAAATCGGCCTTGACTCCGGGACAGAGTCGCCCGAGGTCTTCCCGGCCCAAAGCCTTAGCGCCTCCCAGAGTGGCAGCGTTGAATACATCCCGGTATGATCCCGCCAGGTAATCTTTTTCCACAAACCGATTTACCAGACTGGCAATGCGCATCTCACCCGCCATGTCCAGGGGATAGGTGTCGGTCCCCAAGGAGACGTTCACCCCCTCGGCCACGTAACGGTCAAAGGACTCCAACGCAATACCCAATTTGGCATACTTGAGGGGACAGTGGGATACCGATGTTTCCGAGTCGGCGATCAACTCCAGGTCATTACCACGTGGAAGAGCAGTCCAGGAGTGACCAGTCAGAAAGACGCAGTGGGCCAGGATTACCTCCGGGCCCAGGAATCCAATGTCTTCCAAGAATCCGATGGGGGTCTTACCGTATCTGCCTGTGATCTGATGAAACTCAATCAGATTAATGGCCGCGTGAATCTGTATTCCGACTCCTAGTTCTTTTGCAAGCTGCTTGGTCTTTTTGAGAAGTTCTGGTGTACACGTGTCGGGCTGGCGAGGATAGAGCATTCCTTGGATTCGCCCGTTATATTTGTCCCGGTGCTTTCGGATAAAGGTTGCGGCATCCTCTAGCCCTCTGTCACCTATGGCGTCATCCCATTCGCAGCGAAGGGCTCCGCTTTTTTCGTAGTAGAAGTTCACATTACGAAACGAGGGGGCCAGATAAGCTCGCAGCCCCAGTTCGCCCACCATATCAACAAAATCATCCCCGCCTTCTCGTCCACCACCATAAATCTGTACTGTTGTAGAGCCATTCTTGATGGCCTGAACGAGGGCAAATTTACCGCTTACCTGAAAATGCTCGAGGCCTTTTGGCCGTGCTGTTCCTTTCCCGGGGGTAAGGTACGTGAGATAATTTGAGCCGAAGTAGTCGGTCTTACCGGGGTCGTTCAAGAAATAATCTCCTGCATTACTGTTGGCGTGCACATGTGTGTTGACAAAACCCGGACAGACGAGCTTTCCCCGAGCATCCAGTGTCTTATCCACCGGATCGTCATAGGAGAAGCCCACAAAAGACACCGTATCATTGTCCAGGACCACCAACCCGTCTCGCAGGATCTCATGGCCTTCACCGTTAAACCCAACAACATAACCACCCTGTATTAGTGTCTTCATCGCGGTCTATTCACCGTCCCTTCTCGGAAATAATCTTTCCACATATTTCTGGGATCATCTGACTATACACATGCATAGTAGACTCATCCATGAGTGTCAAGAGAAAAACCAAGGAGGCATCCCATTTCACCGCTCATCCATATTCCCTGAGACATTCAAAAACTTATGAATAGCACAAAAAATGCCAAGAGGATGAGGGGCGTCGCTGGGAATCACAGAACAGCACGCCGCAAACAGCCGATGCGGGCGAATCAGAAGAGTCTGAACTCGTTCAGATACATGTGAGACAGAATTGAGGAAAAAGAGGGGTAAGATTGCTGCTAAGGAGGATACCCCTCGATGAGAGTCTGTGGGCTTGCAAAGGGACTGACTGTACAGAGTTAGGATGGTTGTTTCGTCTGATCTTTCTCAGAAGGTGCTGGACAGATTACGGGCGCTAACGATCTGGCATGAAACTGGGGATGTAGAGTTGGCATGTGAGACGTTTGGTATGAGTCGCGCCGCTGTATCGGTGGCGCATTCGCTTTGATCCTACGGCTCCGGGCTCGTTGTGGGACAAATCTCGCCGCCCCAAAAGGGTCAGAGGTCCGCGATGGCCCCGCGAACTCGTCATAGCAGTAAAGCAGAGTCGTAGCGCCTATCCCCCATGGAGTAAAGACAAGCTGGTGGAGGTGCTGGCCTATGTGAGAAATAATCTGGATTGGATTGAGAACATTCCGAGGGTGGGAGGATACGGATCCGGTCTAGTGGAAAAGACAGTAGATATTGCGTTGGCTCGCAGGTTTAAGAAGCGTGTGGGATCAGCTGGTACCGGCAAGGAGCCAATTCTCTTCTCAGATTGAGGACTTCTGAAGCTGCATGGGAAGGGGGATGCCTCCTGGAGACAGCGATACAAAGAACACGCTATGCTGCCTGACACGTTATCAAGGAATTCAGGATGCTTACCGGTATTGACAATATCTTGTTACTTTGATACACGTATGTCATAATTTTCATTGTTGGCCTCGCGGATAATTACATCCTTCTCGCGGGAGAAAAAATGCAGAACCGATTGCGTGTAGAAAGAGTGTACCGTTGTGGAAAATCGGAGGTTAGATCAAACCCGTATAGATTTTAGAGGATGGCAAACGGGACTCTGCGTTTACATGGGAAGGTTATCAAAGAGAGCGAAGCCAAAAAAATTAATCAAATAAAAAAGGAGGTACGAAACATGAGAAACCTGTTCCAAGCCAAGAGTTGGTTGGTAGCCGTACTCGTAATAGGATTATTTAGCCTAGGTGAATTCGCACTGTCGTCACATGGTGCACTTGCCGCATCACCGCAATCCCAGAAGACTACTCAAGTGATGATAGTTGGGAGTAGGGTCGGACATCCCAGCCAAGTAATGGCAGAAGCATGGGCTAGCTTTATAAACAAAAAGTCCGACTGGCTTCGGGCTACGGCAGTGGCAACAGCAGGGTATACCGCTTCCTTCGAGCTCGCGATGGAGAACCCGAAGAAATATCTCCTAGCGGCAGCGGACACCAGCAATCTGGTTGGTCTAAGCAAGGATCCAGCGCATAACTACTACGACAAAATGAAAACAATCGCATCCTGTAATCCCACGACTTTCGTATGGGTGACCTACGATAGGGAAATTAAGAATTTTGCCGACTTTGCTGGAAAAAAAATAGGTATCTCAAGAAAGGGAGCTGTAAGCTATCCGTTCGACCAGGCGATACTTGAGGAGCATGGTGTGTTGGACAAGGTGAAGCTGGCAGCTGGTGGCTGGGGCACACGTCTCTCTAACCTCAAAGACGGATTAATTGATGTGGCTGTTCTGATAGTTGATCACATTTATCCTACGACTTTCAAGAAAGGGAGGTTCATCACGGAACTGGAGATGAAGAAACCTGTGTATTACATCAGCATGGACCCAAAAAAGTATGACAAGGTCGTTGAGAAGATGGGCCCTCTGGCTTTACCAGTAAGAATCCCTGCCGGGTCGTTGGATCCAAACACCCCGCCCCAAGATGTATGGGGAGGGACTTATGCATGTTTCTTTGGTGCTGACGAGAGGATGGACCAGGACACAGTGTACGAGGCCACTCGGATAATCTGGGAAACCCGCGGGCAATGGAAGACATGGCACGCTATGGGCGCAAACATACAAGAGGCGTTTATCCCCACTTACCCTTATGATGCGAACTACGTTCATCCTGGGGCTAAGAAATTTTACACAGAACATAACATTGAGCTGAAGGATCTGGCGAAGTTACTCCGTTAGCACCAGCATGCTCTGAAATCATGGCTGCTCACTCACTGGCAGCAAACGCGGCGGGGGCAGCGTATTAATTCCTTTGGCGACCAGCTGACAAATGGCGTCGTTGACGGTTTCAGTCGCGACCCCCGCCTTGCTTTGGCAACCACGTGGCAACCAGCAATGTGACAAACCCTGCCCCCGAGTTCTCCTAAAGGCTCGGGGACAGCCAGAGTCAGTTCTCTAACCAATTTGAGGAAAAGGTCAGTATGAAAGGGAGCAAGATCCTCGTCATCGTTCTGCCAACGGTGGCCATAATGATGGCTGCTTACCAACTGATCTATACCCAGTTTTTGCTCCAGGACCCTATCGCGCATCGAATTACACACCTCGGTTTCGCATGGACAGTGGTCTTTCTGTCGCTCATGCTGCGGGATGAGGGGAATCGGGTTACTGGGACAATTTGCGTGCTCGCTTGTCTAGTAACTACTTGTTATTTAATGCTTTTCCTCGACGAAATTTTGCGTTTTCGAACAGCAGTACCACACACAGCGGATTTAATCATCGGCGGTCTCGTGATGCTTCTTGCCTTTATCGGAAGCTATCTATTGTTTGGCAAGTGTCTTCCCATACTCGCTGCCTTCTTTCTTGCTTACCTTGTGCTGGGTCGCTACCTTCCCTATCCATTCACAGTAGCTCCAGTGTCAATCAAACGTATCCTAGTCTGGTTAAGTACGCCTGGCACTGAGGAGGGGATCTATGGGGACATCCTAGCGATCTCAGCCAATTACTTGTTTCTGTTTATATTTTTTGGTTCGGCGCTCAATGTCTTCGGTGGGCTTCGATTCATAATAGGGGTGAGTCGTTGGGTTGGAGCACGTTTCAGAGCGGGACCCGCTATGACGGCGCTTTTCGGAAGTTCGATGCTTGGCACTGTTACCGGGAGCACAGTGGCTAATATAACTATTACCGGCGCCTATACTATACCACTAATGAAGGAAGCAGGTTACAGCCCCCAACAAGCTGGTGCTATCGAAGCAGTATCATCCAACGGGGGCCAGATTGTACCCCCAATAATGGGTGCTGCTGCCTTTGTCATGGCCGGCTTTGCAGGGATACCGTATTTGCACATAATGGTGGCGGCTATAGTGCCAGCAGTCGTATATTATTTTGGTGCCTTCGTATACGTGCAATTGACTGCCCAGAAAATGGAGGTTCGACCTAGCTTAGGACGGGTACAGGGAAAGCAGCTGTTATACGATGCGCCAAACTTTTTCGCACCGCTTGCTGTCTTAGTATACCTTTTGGTTCGGGGTTATAGCTTACCGTTTGTTGGCTTTTGGAGCATACTCACTCTTATTGTTGTCGGGCTATTGAATGGCCTCCGGAAAAAAAATGGCTTGGATTTTAACGGGATCATAGATGGACTTGCCAAGGGGGTGCAAATCGCAAGCGAAATGGCCGTAATCTGTGCCCTGATAGGTATCATCGCAACATGTATCAAAGTGAGCGGATTGGGCATGAGGCTTCCGTTGGCAATACAAGACATTAGCGGTGGCCACCTCATTGTTGCGCTATTCATAGCAATGGCAGCCTCGGTAATGTTGGGTATGGGGGTACCCACAGTAGCAGCTTATCTACTAGTGGCTACAGGTGCGGTTCCAGCCTTGCTCGGAATGGGGGTGCCTTTGTTAAATGCACATCTGTTCTGCTTCATCGCTGCCGTATTCTCCCACATTACCCCGCCAGTAGCTATTGGGGCGCTAGTTGCCTCGCGGATGGCCCAAGCGAACTTCTGGCCCACGTGCTGGGAAGCTGTTAAAGCGGGGTTTACTGCCTTCCTTTTGCCATTTTTTATCATATATGTTCCGATATTAACTTTGCGGTCAGAGGTCGGTTACATGATGTCAATTGCACAGATCGCGGGTATTGCACTAGGAGTCCTGTGTTTACAATTCTTTCTCTCCAATTACTGCTTATTCCATCTCAGGAGCAATGAGAGGGTCGTCTTTCTCATATCGGCAGTATGTTGCTTGTTTTTTGTCTTTGGGCGAAATTATACTTCACTTCTCATAGTGGGAATCGTTCTATTCGCGACCAGCCTGGTCTGGCAGTTTATCAACAGAACTAGACGTACACCTGGTGCTCTAAAGAATTAATCGCTGTGTGGCAACCCGGCCGAATCACCTTCTGGTCCAAAAGCTCCTGGAGAACAATACCCGCCCTCTTCTTCACAATGTCACTCAGCGGAAACTCTCCTGGCGCAACGCCCTCTGACAGTGCCTCAAACTCCTTGCGTAATTTTTGATTGTATCAAAACTACACGGGGATCGCCACTACTTTTTCTGTAATATCAAATAGTTATACACAAAATCCACAACACCCTCCCCCTGGGGTGGAATTCACACCAACATGTCTCCCCTAAGAGAAAGACAATCTATTTCTGCCCCAATGGTGGGGTAAAACTCTTTTTAGCCACCTCGCAAATCCTTCTCCCCCAAGCCCTCGCAATCAGCCCAAATGGCTCGTATCAAGGTGTTACTCTTCTTCGCCAAGGGGTCTCCCGACTCTTTTGGATCGCTTCCAACACTCGCTCCAAATTCGCTGGCAGATGATAGATTCGCTGCCCGATGGCGTCGGCAATCGCATTCAAAATTGCCGCCGCACATGGGATCAGAGCTGGCTCCCCCAAGCCCTTTGCCCCGAAGGGACCGGTAGGTTCTTCATCCTCAACGAGCATCGGAATCAACTCTGGAACATCCTTCGGCGTGGGAAGGAAGTAGTTGACAAAAGAGGTGGTCTCGCCGGGGACGAATTCCTCCATGAGAGCGAATCCTACGCCCATGGCAACACCGCCCGCGATCTGACCGATCACATTTTTCGGATTTATGGCCTTTCCAACATCGTGGCTTGCGACCACTCGACTAACCCTCACCTTACCGGTAGCCATGTCCACCTCAACCTCCGCAAGATGGGTGGCAAACGCATAGGTCGCATAGGCCACCCCCTGCCCCGTCTTGGAGTCGAGGAGAGTGGTCTCCGGATCAAACGTACCTTCGCCCCTCAAGACTCTTCCGCATCTCTTAGCGACGCTTCCGAGAGAAAGAGAGACCGATGGGTTCGACCTGTCTTTTATCTGACCATTTTCGACAAAGAGCGCTTCCTCATCCGCTCCGAAAAGACGACTCGCTTCCCGAATAGCTTCTCGTTCTAGGCTCTTGATTGCATTGAGGACCGCGTTCCCAGAAATGTATGTGTGTCGACTCGCTGACGTGAGCCCTGCATCGGTCGTCGTGGCCGTGTCCGCTCGGATCAAGCGGATCTCTGGTAATGAAATCCCTAGCTCCTCTGAAGCGATTTGTAACAGAGTCGTGTCGGATCCCTGCCCAATATCAGCCGCCCCAGTGAAAAGTCGAAACTCCCCATTCGGATCGATCTCCATCTGCGCCGTCGAGGGGTTGGATTTGCCTGTATTTCCAATTCCATACCACATTGATCCGATTCCGGTCCCCTTCCTGATCCAAGGTCTCATCGAGTCCACTTTGGAGATAGCCTCTCGATCCCTCCATGCCTTAACTGCTTTCAACGTATCGGTCAGACCGACGCTGGACATGAGCGTCTGGCCGGTTGCCGTCTCGGAACCAATGCGCAGCGCGTTCCTCAGGCGAATCTCAAGGGGATCGATCCCCAGAGCCACGGCAAGCAGATCCATCTGAGATTCGTGAGCAAATGCCACTTGTGTTATCCCAAAACCTCGCATGGCCCCCGCCCATGGGTTAGTCGTGTAGACCATCCGAGATCGTACGTTAACATGAGGGACTTGGTACGGCCCGGTAGCATGAATCGCTGTCCGGATGGCCACAGCGGACCCATAGGAGGCGTAGGCACCGGTGTCACCAAGGATGTCCACCTCTGCCGCGGTCAACGTGCCGTCTTTCCTAGCGCCACTTTTGTATAGAATCTTTAAAGGATGACGTTTCGAAGTCGCTTGAAAGACCTCCTCCCGTGAACAGACAATTCTCACTGGCCTCTTGAGATGAAAGGCAGCCAAAGCCAAGAGACACTGCACCGTAATGTCTAGCCTGCCACCAAATCCTCCTCCCGTAGCACACTGGATGATCCGAACCTTCTCCAATGGCAGGCCGAGGACCGAGGCCACCTCTGCCCGATCATAATGGACAGCCTGGGTCGGGCAGATCACCGTGATTCTTCCGTCCTCATCCAGACAGGAGAAACCAGCATCCGGCTCCAGATATGCGTGTTCGACCAGACTGGTTGTATAGCTCTCTTCGATAATGACTTCAGCCTCTTGGAATCCCTTGCGAACATCCCCTTTGATCACAGCAAATTCCGCAAGTAAGTTGCCGTTTTCGTGAATGGAAGGAGCAGAAATTGCCAAAGCGTCTTCTGGACGGGTGATCACAGGAAGATCTTCGTAGGCCACCACAACTCTACGTGCTCCCTCCTCTGCAGCCTCGATTGTGTCAGCGGCCACTACAGCGACGGGATCTCCAACATGCCTCACACGATCTGAAGCCAAGACAGGTTGATCCTTCGTGACCGGACCAATTCGTTTTTCTCCGGGAATGTCTTGGGCTGTAAAGATTCTCTCTACACCAGACACCCTGACCGCTTCATCCGATTCAATCCCGACGATTCTCGCATGAGGCTTTGGACTTCTTACCACTTTGAGGTGGAGAGGTTCGTGTGATAAGAAATCCGCACCGAACCGTGCCTCACCCAACACCTTTGCCAGAGCATCTACCCTCGGAAGCCCAACTCCTACCTGTTTCACATCTCCTCCCCAAGGGCTTTGCTCATTGCCCTCAGAAACAGAGACTCCACCACCGGCACCTTATATGAGGTCGAGGCGCGGACGCCGCTGCGACGAACCATGGCTTCAGAAATCTTCTGAGAGGCCTTCGTGAGTAAATTTTGATCCGCCGGTTCTCCTTTTAGAATAACCTCTGCATCAAACATTCTCTGCGGCGTGGGGGTTACGGCTCCCACACAAATCCGAATGTCCTCTACCACACATTTTTCCGGATCCATCTGAAGGACAATCGCCATGCTCATTCTCGCAATGGCCATGGCCTCCCTTCGAGCCAACCTGAGAAAAACGCTCCTTACATCCCGGGTGAGTTTTTGAAAAGAAACCTGAGCCAGGATTTCATATGGCTCTATGCTCGTTGTGTAGGGGCCTTTAAACAGTTCGCCAAGGGGAACTTCCCGTTCCTGCTTCTTTGACACCACGCGGCAAATCGCATTCAGGACTATCAAGGGAGGAATCGTGTCTGCCGCGGGAGAGGCATTGACAATATTGCCTCCGATTGTCCCAAGATTCCTAATCTCTGGGGACCCGATCTCAGATACTGCATCCGACAGAATCCTTCCGTATTCTTTCACCGATGAAGAGGAGGCAACTTCTGTATGGGTGACCGCAGCACCAATGGAGAGTATCCCATCCTTCTCATCGATCTTTCGAAGCTCTTCTATGTTGGTGACGTCGATCAGACACTGAGGCCTCACAACTCCCTTTCGAAGACCAATGACAAGGTCGGTACCCCCTCCAATAATTTTGCTTTTCCCCTGTGTTTTCCACAACAAATCCGTGGCTTCTTCCAGTGTCTTTGGAATCCTATAGTCAAAGGAAGAGATCATTAGGACAACCTATTTGGCTACGGCCTCAATCGCTTCAATGATTTGGTGGTATCCCGTGCATCGACAAAGATGGCCCGATATCGCCACCTTGATCTCCTCTCTTGTCGGGTGGCGATTTCTCTCCAAGAGTGCTTTTGAGGCCATCAGTATTCCTGGGGTACAAAAGCCACATTGAACAGCCCCATGCTCGATAAAGGATTGCTGTAACGGATGAAGCGATTCTCGACTTCCAAGGCCTTCCACTGTTTCAACCCTCTTTCCCTCCACCTTCGGAGCGAGGACCAGGCAAGCGTTAACAGGTTCCCCATCCAACAGCACAGTGCATGCTCCGCACTCGCCGATCCCACAGCCCTCCTTTGTCCCTGTGAGGCCGAGTTTCTCGCGAAGAAGCCGAAGCAGCGTCCAATGAGGGGGTACCTCCACCTCAACTGCCTTCCCGTTTATGACAAACCTAATCACTCTATGCATTATAGTCTCGTTGAGGACTCACGAGCTCCTTGGCAAGGATTTTCAACGATCAGAAACATTAGATATTCTTTGAACCGGCCTACCGAAACTCCTGTGATGCCAACAGTGGCTATACGGTCATCTATTGTCTCAGTATCTAAGACCCCCAGGTCTCAAAGCAGGATTCCATCATCAGATTCACCAAATGCAGGTTACCGTTGCGTTGTCCCCAAATAGGTCTGACAAATAGTGCTTCACTCGAACACGATTTAGGATCTGGCCAGAAGCGACCTCAATGTATGAATGCGTTCATGTCTCTTCTTGGCTATCTTCTCAAAAGCCCTCGGCACATCAGCCATGAGCGATCTGGACGCCTCGGCAGCCACTGAATAATAGTTCATGATTTTCTCTTCCATCGCTATAGCCGTATTCAGTGCTTCAGCGAAACTGACATCGTCAGCCAGTATGGTATCGATGGAGAAATCGTCCGTATCGATATCTTCAAAAGCAAAACACCCTTCAAGGGCGTCACTGATTACACCATAGTACGACCGGTGGATCAAAGCCTTGTTCTTCCGATTGTCACTGATGAAGGATGAAAGAATGTCGTTCCCCTCGGGGTACCGCTGCATTGCCGTCTCATAGAATTTTATCGAATCATCCTCAAGCTGCTGCGAAAAGCTCACTGCCGCCGATGCCGTATTAAGCTCCATCTAGAACCACCTCTCAATGACAACCTTGCTCTCGGTGAAGAAACGAATCGCCTCTAGGCCCTGCCCATGCACCACACCAAAGAACGAATCTTTCATCCCACTGAATGGGAAAAAGGCCATGGGAGCAACAATCCCCACATTGATCCCTATGTTCCCGGTCTCAACACGATACTGGAACTCTCGCGCCCACTTACCATTCTGAGTGAAGATAGACGCTGCATTACCATAGGAATTATTGTGAATTATGTCAATGGCACCATCAAGATCCTTCGCCCGCATCACACTCATCACCGGCCCAAAGATCTCCTCTGCACCGATTACCATATCTGGTGTAACATCCTCAAAGATCGTCGGATTCAGAAAGCACGTATCCGGATAGTCTCCGATAATGTCTGGCTTTCTGCCATCAAGCCTCAGTCTCGCCCCTTCGGTCATGCCATGTTCGATATACCTTAGAACCCGCTCTTTCCCATCCACCGATTGCATTGGACCCACCTGCACTGACTCATCAAGGCCATAGCCAATCCTGATCCTCGACGTTGCCTCAACAACCCTGTCCAAAAACTCATGGTAGAATCGATCTTCACCCACCACAACAAGGTTGGCCCCCGAAAGACACCGCTGCCCCGTATTGCCATAAAACGAGGTCATCAGCGCAGCAACCGTGCTGTCCACCACCGCATCAGGCATCACCACCAAGAAATTCTTCGCCGCCCCCTGCACAATAGCCCGCTTGCCAGTCTCACCACACTTGCGGTAGATGACGTCCCTGCCGATCCTCGTGGAACCCACAAAAGCGATCCCCACGATATCGGAATGCTCGAGCAGCACTGAAGCAACCTCCTCACCACCATGCACCACATTCCATACGCCGGGAGGAAAGCCAGCTTCTTCCACCAGCTCGGCAATCTTCACCTGGCTGATGGGATCTCGAGGAGAGGGCTTGATGATAATACAGTTGCCAGTGGCAACGGCATAAGGAGCAAACCACAGAGGAACCATGAAGGGGAAGTTAAAGGGGGCGATGATGCCAAACACACCCAGCGGCTGCCGGATGACATACTCATCGATACCAGATGCAATGTCCTCCAGATTATACCCCATCATGAGTGAAGGAATCCCGGTGGCTACTTCCACATTCTCGATTCCCCGCCTTGTTTCTCCCCTGGACTCATCAATGGTCTTTCCATGTTCCATGGTCTGGATTCTGCTGAGTTCCTCAAAACGTTCCTCCATCAACTCCCGAAGAGCAAAAAGATATCGGGCTCTGGCCAAGGGTGGCGTGGATCTCCAGTCAGGAAAGGCCTGTTTAGCCCCCAAGACAGCTGTACGTACCTCATCCACAGTAGCTGAAGGTGCTTTGGCAATGACCTTCTGGGTGGCAGGATTGATGATCTCGTGAATCGCACCATCGGACTCAACCCACTCCCCACCTACATAGTTTCTGAGAAAAACAGGCTCCTTGATCGGTTCCTCTAGGATTGTCATCGTGAATCACTCCTTTCTCACAGTAATCGTGCTATCCTTTTCCGAACAGCAGCTGAGAACAGCGGATAGATTGTCAGGACGGGCTTTGTAGCTGGTAAGTGCGACCGGGATTTCCTAGTGATACGGCTGCTTGTTTCAGCGATCTTCCGATCTCGCTAATATGTCAAATTACGACTCTTTCGCCACCCTTTACGCCGGTTGCTTCGATATCAGTGAGGAACTTCGCCGGGAATTTGTGGGCAGCCATAGTTTTTGCTTTGAAAACGAGGTCTTTTATACGGTCTCAACAAACTGTGAGAATCCCTGAATTCTTGTGGATAAAAAACCAATGCTACGCAAACATAATCTTATAACGTTACGATATCCTTCCTGTCAAGAAAAACGAAGAACTTGTTGGCCATTGTTCCTA
>SMTZ1_10005201_pt1 | contig 16615 bp, 17 predicted proteins | sample DeeMarSWOR136_30_FD_25667 | JGI IMG/M metagenome (IMG submission 25667)
TCCCCTGCTTTTGAAATATCTCTCTCTGCTGAACTCTTTCTGTCTTCTTTTCCTCATCGGCGGGCTGTTCGGACGTCAAAAAGTGGCTTAAATCGGATGGTTTTTGAGCTGCCAAAGAGGATGTCAAAGGCGAGGGTGAGACTGAAATCTGACGGGATATTGATGGGGTGGTTTTCTCGAGAAAAAGCACCATTTTTCTGCCGAACAAGCAGAGGGGTGCATTTTTTCAATTTATCTTGACAGGGTATATAATTTATGTTTTACTATAAGGTACTTTTTCCACCATAAATCCTATAGAATATATAGGTTACAAAAGTCCAAAGCTCGATCGAGACGATTCACATGAGAATTAACATATCTAAAAATAAGGTCAGGGACGACTTCGTCCTCAAAATTCAGGAATTGAGCGGTCAGAATCTTCTGGCCTGCTACCAGTGCGGAAAATGCTCAGCCGGTTGTCCAGCCGTCTCAGAAATGGACATCTTGCCTAATCAAATCATCCGTTATGCTCAACTCGGCCTCAAGGATGAACTCCTGAAGTCCAAGGCGATCTGGATCTGTGCTTCCTGCATGACCTGCAACGCCCGCTGTCCCAAAGGCATAAACATCGCCGAAGTCATCGAGGCCTTGAGACAGTATTTGTTACGCAAAAGGAAAGACCATCTCAAAGTCGAAAAACTCACGGATAATCAGAAAGAGGATGTGCCGCCGATTGCCCTGATCAGCAATTTCAGGAAATTTACATCTTAAATTTTATCGTATGTAATAGGATTTGATGATTTCAAAACAAACAAGGAATCATAATGAAGATAAGCTATTATCCTGGTTGTACTCTGAAGAGCAATGCCAAGAATTTTGAAGAATCAACTTTTTGCGCCTTAAAACATCTCGGAGTGGAGCTCGAAGAACTCCCCCGATGGAATTGCTGTGGAACAGTTTTTTCTCTGGCAACAGATGACCTCATCCATCACGTCGCTCCCATCCGAAACCTGATTCGCGTCAAACAATCCAACTCCAATCAGCTCATGACTCTTTGTGCCATGTGTTACAACACCCTCAAGCGAGCCAATGAACGGGTGAAGTCGGACCCAGACAGCCTGGAGAAAATCAATAAATTCATGTACAGAGAGGATATAGATTATGAGGGAGATGTGGAAATCGTTCATCTCCTGGAATTGCTCAGGGATAAAATAACTTTCGAGACCCTGGCTCAGAAGGTCATCAAACCGTTAAAAAACTTGAAAATTGCCAATTATTACGGCTGCTTACTCGTCCGGCCCAAGGAAATCGGCCTGGATGATGTGGAAAACCCGACAGTCCTCGAAAATCTAGTCTCCGCTCTTGGAGGCGAACCGATAGACTTTCCCTACAAGACGGAATGCTGTGCAGCCTATCAAACAGTGGATAAGCCAGAAATAGTGGCGGATCGCACCTATCACATCCTCACCTCGGCCCAGGGGCAGGGAGCGGATATCGTCGCTGTCAGCTGCCCCCTCTGTGCCTTCAACCTGGATCACAGGCAGAAACAGACGCTAAAGAAATACCCAGATTTCAAGAACATCCCTATTCTTTATTTTACTCAACTCCTGGCTCTGGCCATGGATTGTCCGGAGAAAGATTTGAGGTTTGATCTTCATTACATAGATCCCAAACCCATCTTGAAAGAAAGGGATTTGATCTGAGGGACAAATGGTTTATTTTGGTAATTTAAAAGAAAAGAAGGGCAAGATTCATATCGAAAAGGACAGATGTAAGGGCTGTGGATTCTGCGTGGAATACTGTCCACAGGATGTCCTGGAATTGTCCGATGAGTTTAACATCAAGGGCTACCATCCCCCGTTCGTGAAACACGAGGAGAAATGCCTCTACTGTCAGTTATGTGAGACGATATGCCCTGAATTCGCTATATTTGTCACCCTTAAGGAAGAAGAGGAGGAACACGGTGAAAAAGGTGAAAGCAGACCCTAAGGGAGTTTTAACCGGATCCCATTATATGGACGGAGACTATGCCATTGCCGAGGGAGGCCTGGCAGCAGGCTGCCGCTTTTTTGCTGGCTACCCCATCACCCCCTCGACGGAAACCGCTGAAAGATTCTCTTCCAGGATTCCTTTTGTCGGAGGAGTCTTCGTTCAAATGGAGGACGAGTTGGCCTCAATCGCGGCTATGATCGGTGCTTCTTGGGGAGGCAAAAAGGCCATGACGGTGACCTCTGGGCCGGGTTTTTCTCTGATGATGGAAAACATAGGGCTAGCCTGTATGATGGAAACACCTCTCGTGATCGCTAACGTTCAAAGAGGAGGGCCGTCAACAGGCCTTCCAACACTGACTGGTCAACAGGATATGATGCAGGCGAAATGGGGCTCCCATGGAGACTATGAGATCATTGCCCTTTCCCCTGATTCCCCTCAGGGATGCTTTGATCTAACCATCAAAGCTTTTAACCTCTCCGAACTCTACCGTGTGCCTGTCTTCGTGATGACGGATGAATGCGTTGGCCATATGCATGAGAAGGTGATCATCCCTCCAGCCGAGGAAATAGAACTGGTGGAAAGAAAATGGTACACAGGTCCCAAGGATAAATATTTACCCTACAAGAACGACAAGGACGGAGTTCCCTTCATGGTCAGAGCGGGCGAGGGTTATCGCTTCCACACGACAGGATTGACCCATGATCAAAGAGGTTATCCTGTGATCAATGCTGAGTGCCAAGATGTCTGTGTCCGCCATCTGGTTGATAAGATCAAGAATAAGGCGGATAAGATCATCGAATTTGAAGAAGAAGAAACCGACAAGGCAGATGTCATTGTCCTTTCTTACGGAATCACTTCACGGGTTTCCATAAGGGCCGTGCAGAAGGCGAGAAAGGCGGGGATAAAAGTCGGAACCCTCAGATTGATCACGGTCTGGCCCTTTCCTGAGAGACGGATAAGGGAGCTGGCCCCAAAGATTAAAGCTTTTGTCGTTCCTGAAATCAACTATGGCCAGGTTGTCTATGAAGTTGAACGATGTGCTGCAGGGGAAGCTCCAGCCATCCATGTTCCCCACTGCGGCGGTTGGGTCCACGATCCAGAGGATATCCTCAAGGCCATCAAGGAGGCAGCGAAATGAAACAAACAGAACACCTAGAAGAAAAAAACCCGATGGAACATTTCCTGAGGATGGACCGAATCCCCCACATCTGGTGTCCAGGGTGTGGAATCGGCACCGTTGTGACCTCCTTTGCCGAAGCTCTTCGCAAGAGTCAGATAGACCTGGATAAGGTGGTGGTTGTCTCAGGAATAGGGTGCACGGGTCGGGTTGCGGGTTATGTCAAGCTGGATTCATTCCACACCACCCACGGCCGGGCCATTCCTTTCGCGACGGGGTTGAAACTGGCCCACCCCGACCTTAAGGTTATTGTTTTCAGCGGAGATGGGGATATTTTTGGGATCGGAGGAAATCATTTTATCCATGCCGCCCGGAGGAATATGGATATCACAGTTATCTGTGTCAACAATTTTAACTATGCCATGACCGGAGGCCAGGTGGCGGCTACGACTCCCATAACAGCCAACGCCTCCACCGCCCCGTTCGGCAATTTTGAATATCCTTTCAGCCTCCCCTACCTGGCTGAGGCAGCAGGAGCAACCGCTCTGGCCAAGAGAGGATTCTCCTTCATCGAGGTCATAACTCCTTGTGTGACCTTGTACGCTCGCAGGAATCGTCTGGGCGATGGGTTGAATCTCTTGAAATATTACTATGAAAAATCTGAGATTCAGCATGGAGCCGATACCAGGACACTCGATATCAGCTACCAAGGAAAACTCATCGTCGGCAAATTCATCGATATCGAGAAACCGACTTTTCTCGACGCCATGAATAACCATCTCGGAAAGGTCTTGGGCGAAAAATACAGACCATACGGAGTGAAGACATGACCGAAATAAGATTTTCTGGTTTTGGTGGACAGGGAATCATCCGCTGCGGCCTGATAACGGGAAAGGCGGTCTCCCTGTTTGATAATAAGCACACCACGATGACCCAAAGCTTTGGTCCCGAGGCCAGAGGAAGTGCCTGCAGTTCGCAACTCGTTGTTTCCGTAGACCGTGTTCTCTACCCTTATATTACTCGCCCAGAAATCTTGATCTGTATGAGCCAGGAGGCCTACGAGAAATATGAATCAGAACTCCGCGATGATGGGGTGCTGATCATCGACACAGACCTGGTCAGGTTGAAACCGGCTCAGAGAAAAGTCAAAATCTACTCAATTCCTTCGACCCGATTTGCCGAGGAACTGGGCAACCGCATCATCGCCAACCTGGTTATGCTCGGATTCTTCACAGCCGTGACCAGAGTCGCTTCTCTGGAGGCCATGAAGAAGGCGCTTCCGGGTTTGGTTCCCGGCCGTTTTCTAGAACTCAACATCCGAGCTTTTGATAGAGGTTATGAATACGGACAAGAAGTCCTGGCTGAAGAAAAGAAGGCCAAACCAAAAAAAAGCAGAAAGACCGCAAAGAAGAAAGAGAAGAAATAAAAGCATCTCCGATGACGCCATCAGATGAGAAGGCCGTCCTGAAAACGGTTCACAAACAGGAAGTTGGAGACGAAATCTGATAGATTCAGGAGAAGATTAGAATGAAAAAAACAGGAGTGTTTGTCTGCCATTGTGGAATAAATATCGCGGGCACTGTCGATGTCAAGAAAGTGGCTGAGGAACTCTCGAAACATCATGGAGTTTCCCATTCTGAAGATTACGTCTACATGTGTTCAGACCCTGGTCAAAACTTGATCATCGATGCCATCAAAGAAAAAAAGCTGGATAAGGTCATCGTGGCCTGCTGTTCCCCCACTCTCCATGAAACGACCTTCCGGAATGCCTGCAAGTCCGCCGGACTTAACGATTTCCAGTGCGAGATTGCCAATGTCCGCGAACAGTGCAGTTGGGTCCATAAAGACAAGACCAGAGCCACAAAAAAGGCGATCAAAATCACAAAGAGTGCTGTGGAAAGAGTTCAGAAGAACGAATCCTTGGATCCCATCACCGTGCCTGTCACCCGAAGAGCCCTTGTCATCGGAGGAGGTATTGCCGGGATCCAGGCCGCCCTGGATATGGCCAACACCGGGTTTGAAGTCGTGTTGGTCGAGAAATCTCCTTCGATCGGGGGCCACATGATCCAGCTCTCTGAAACCTTCCCGACTCTGGACTGTTCTCAGTGTATCCTCACGCCCAAGATGGTGGAAGTCTCCAAACACCCCAAGATCAAGCTCCTCACTTACAGCGAGGTTCAAGAGGTATCAGGATACGTGGGAAATTTTAAAGTCAAAATCCTTAAAAAACCCACCTATGTTGATCCCGAAAAATGCACACTCTGCGATGAGTGCACCAAAGTCTGTCCGGTCGTGGTCCCGAATGAATTCGACCTTGGCCTGACCGGACGACGGGCCATCTACATCCCCTTTCCCCAGGCAATCCCGGCGACTTACACTCTGGACATCAAAGGCTGCCCCGGTCTTCTTCCGATTGCCTGCGGAAAATGTGCCGATGTCTGCGAGCCTAAAGCCATAGACTATGACATGAAACCAGAGATTATCGAAGAAGAGGTTGGAGCGATTATTGTGGCAACGGGATATGATCTTTATGATAAAGAAAACATGGCCGAGTACGGATATGGTAAATACCCGGATGTCTTGGATGGGTTGCAGTTCGAGAGACTTCTTTCGGCTTCTGGCCCCACTCAAGGTAAGATTTTAAGGCCTTCTGACCATAAGGAGCCCAAAGAGGTGGTCTTCATCCAGTGTGTAGGTTCCCGTGATCCCGAAATGCACTGTGCCTACTGTTCGAAAATCTGCTGTATGTACACAGCCAAACACGCCATGCTCTACAAGCATCATGTTCACGATGGGCAGGCATATATCTTTTACATCGATATCCGCTCCGGAGGAAAAGGATACGAAGAATTCGTTCAACGCGCCGTCGAGGAAGATGGAGTTCTTTACCTGAGGGGAAAGGTATCCAAAATCTTTGAGGATAAAGGAAAAATCAAGGTTTGGGGAGTCGATACCTTAGCCGGAAAAGACATCGAAATCGATGCTGACATGGTGGTCCTGGCTACGGCCATGCGTCCTTCCCAAGGAGCCGAAGAACTGGCCAAGAAGCTCAAGTTGGCCATGGACAAGGATGGCTTTCTGGCTGAGGCCCATCCTAAGCTGAGACCAGTCGAGAGTGTCAGCTCCGGACTCTTCCTGGCCGGGGCTGCTCAGGCACCGAAAGACATTCCTGAAGTCGTGGCTCAGGCGAGCGGAGCAGCAGCCAAGGCCATCACTATCCTCTCCCAGGAAAAACTGCATCATGCGCCCACTGTAGCTAAAGTCAGCCGGAATCTGTGCACGGGGTGCGGGATGTGTGTTTTTGTCTGCCCTTACGATGCCCTCTCTCTGAAGGATGGGAAGGTGGAGGTGAACGAAGTCCTGTGTGAAGGATGCGGAACCTGTTCGGCAACCTGCTTGAGGGCTGCTATCCAGGTAAAAAATATCACGCCGCTCCAGATCAACGAGATGATCAAAGCTTGCCTTGGAGGCTGATGATGGCAGAAGAATTTGAACCCAAGATCGTCGCCTTCCTCTGTAAATGGTGTTCGTCAGCGGGAAGTGATCTTGCCGGGGTTTCCCGGATGGAGTATCCCCCTAACGTGGTTCCGATAACTGTCATGTGTTCTGGCAGCGTTTCTCCTCTCTACATTCTCTCGGCCTTCAACAAAGGGGCCGATGGTGTCTTGGTTTCTGGCTGTCATCCCGGTGACTGCCATTACATCAAGGGCAATTATTATGCCCGGCGCCGGATTGCTCTCGTTAAGGAACTGCTGGAGTTTATCGGTCTCGAGCCCGAGCGGTTCCAGATGTCCTGGGTTTCCGCTGCTGAAGGCTTGAAATATACTCAAATCATCAAGAACTTCGTTCAGAGTCTCAAACCTCTTGGTCCTCAAACAAAGCTGAGGAGAAATCCATAATGGTCAACATCGAGGATCTCAGAAATAATGCTAAAAAACTTTTAGAAGACGGCAAGGTCAAATACATCATCGGGTTCAAGAAGGCAGCAAACGGATTGAGGCCGGTTCCGGTCTTTATCGACAAGCCCGAAGATGCGGCGAAACTCATCTGGGATCCCTTATGCATCCATAACCTCACCCGTTTTCTCGTGGACGAAAAAAGAAGGAAGGCTAGACAGAAAGAGCCCGATCTCCGGCCAGTCGGCCTCGTGGTCAAAGGTTGTGACAGTCGGGCGGTGAACGTGCTGCTCCAAGAAAAATTTATCGACCGGGCAGATATCCATATCATCGGCGTTTCCTGCGAGAACACCGGCGTTGTGGATGAGAAAAAACTCGCCGAGAAACTCAAGGAAAAGACAGTTGAGAAGATTGAATTCGGCGACAACGATGAGTTTGTCGTTACCACAGACAAAGGCAAAATCAAGGTTGCCTCCAGCGAAATTCTCGCCGATCGGTGTCTGGAGTGTCCAGCTCATGTGGCTGTCGTCTACGATGTGCTTATCGGGGACCATACCAAGCGGAAACTGGATGATTCCTACAAATCCTTGGACAAAATGGAATCCTTGACCCGGGAAGAGAGATGGGCCTTCTGGAAGGAACAACTTGAAAAATGTATCCGGTGCTATGCTTGCCGGTCGGCCTGCCCGATGTGTTATTGCGATGAGTGTGTCGTGGATACAATCACTTTCGCCGTCACCGCGGACACCACGGCAGAGGAGAAGGCTCAAAAAATAAAATGGATAGAGAAATCCCCTGTCCTCTCCGAGAATTTCATATATCATTTTATTCGGGCCATCCATCTTGCCGGACGCTGCATCGATTGTGGGGAATGCGAGAGAGCCTGTCCTCTGGATATACCACTGCGCTTTTTAAACAAGAAACTGGAAAAAGAAGCCAAAAAGCTGTTCGGCTATGATGCTGGCTTCGACCCCGAAGCACCCTCGCTCGTCTCGTGCTTCAAGGAGGAAGACCCAGAGGATTTTATCAGGTGAGCAGATGGAAAAAATACTCAATAAAAAAAATCTACCCCGATGGATCAAAGGACTTAAGGCTTTCCAGGTTTATGCTCCCTCCAGGGATGGTGATATCTGGAATTATGCCCTGATCGAAAATCCTGAGGATATCACATTAGACTACACCAGCACGGTTCTTTCTCCCAAAACGATAGTCTTTCCTCAAAGAGAAATCCTGCTCAAATTTGGCACGTCAAACGATGGTGAACTGGAAATAACCGAGACTCTTCCTCAACAGGATCCATCCGTCATTTTTGGGGTCAGGCCCTGCGATGCGAAAGCTGTTTTTCTGATGGATAAGGTTTTTGGCGGAGATTTTGTCGATCCTTACTACTGGAATAGAAGAGATCAGATAATCCTGGTCGGGTTGACCTGCAACACCCCGCCCTCACCCAACTGCTTCTGCCTCTCTGTCGATGGTTCCCCCCATTCCAAGGATGGCCTGGATATCCTTATGACTGATCTGGGGGATAGATATTTCATGGAATCTTTGACCGAGAAGGGCGACGAACTCTTTAACTTGGGAAAAAAACTTTTTGAAAAGCCCACGGCTAAAGATATAAAAGAATTGGCTAAAATCCAGGCTGATTCTGAGAAGAATTTGAAGCGTCAGATTAAGAATATCAAAAAGATCCCCTCTCTTCTAAAAGACATGTTTGAGTCTTCGTATTGGGATGAGGCATCGATGAGTTGTCTCCGCTGTGGGATTTGTACTTATCTTTGTCCAACCTGCCATTGCTTCGACATGAATGACGAAGTGGCTGTTACCTCCCCTATTAAGGGTCAAAGAGTGAGAACATGGGACACCTGCCAATTTCCTGATTTTACTATGCATTCTTCCGGGCACAACCCAAGACCTGACAAGGCATCGCGGCTTCGCCAGAGAGTGTTCCATAAGTTTTATTATTTCCCTGAACGGTATAAGAATTTCCAATGTATCGGGTGTGGACGCTGTATCTCGAAGTGCCCGGTGGGGATTGATATCATCCAAGTCCTGGATGGAGTGAGTGATCATGGAGCATAACACCTACCTACCCAAACTTGCGGAAATTATCCAGATCAAGGAAGAAGTTACAGGGGCGAGACCCATAAAGACTTTCCGAACACGGATTCTCAACAGCCATGATTTTTCGTTCCGCTGTGGTCAATGCGCCATGCTTTCTGTGTTCGGCAAGGGAGAATCTATGATATCCATCTCCTCATCCCCTCTTGTTAAGGATTATCTTCAGTTCAGCATCCTGAAGATGGGAAGGGTGACCTCCTCCCTCCATGAGATGTCAGAGGGTGATATCATCGGGATCAGAGGACCTTACGGTAATGGATTTCCGATCGAGGATTGGAAAGGGAAAAATATCATCTTTATCGGCGGAGGCATCGGGCTGGCTCCCATCTGGTCGGTTCTCCATACAGCCCTCGGAAAGAAACAGGAATATGGAGATTTAACGCTCATCTACGGAGCCAGAACATCCCAGGACATCGTCTTCAAGGACGAACTCCAAGAGCTTAAAAAGGAGATGACAGTTCACCTCTCGATCGATGTCGAAGAGCCCGAATGGGAAGAGTTTGTCGGGTTTGTCCCCCAAAACGTGACCGATAAAAAACCCTCGCCTGAGAACGCGATCACCATCACTTGCGGCCCCCCGATCATGATAAAATTCGTCATCAAAGCCCTGAAGGATCTTGGTTTTGAAGACAGGCAGATATACACCACTGTCGAGAATAAGATGAAATGCGGCATCGGAAAATGCGGCCGGTGTAATATCGGACTTCACTATGTCTGTAAAGATGGGCCTGTGTATTCCTGGGCCGAGCTCAAGAATCTGCCTCAAGAATATTAAAAGGAGAGATGATCATGGCGACACGAAAGGCTGCCAAAAGCGAAGCGAAGAAACAAGCAAAAACGAAAAAGGCCACTCCCAAACCCAAAAAAACCGCTGCCAAATCCAAAGAAGCAGCCCCCAAGGAAATGGTTACAGTTTATATCATGGGTAAAGCCTATAAAGTGCCGTCCGAGGCCACGATCATGGGAGCTATCGAACATGCAGGCTATCAAATTAAACGCGGGGCTGGGTGTCGCGAAGGCTTCTGTGGAGCGTGTGCGACTGTCTACCGGCTTCCCGGTGATTACAAAATTTACACGGGCTTAGCCTGCACAACCCTCGTTGAAGATAACATGTGGCTTTCCCAACTTCCGTCGATACCTTCCCAAAAGCCTGAGTATGATATCGATGAACTCAAACCAGATGTGACGACCTTTCAGAAACTCTATCCCGAAATTTTCCGCTGTGTTGCGTGCAACACCTGTACCAAGGCCTGTCCCCAAGACTTAGAAGTCATGGACTACATCCAGGCTGCTATCCAGGGGGATATCGAGAAGGTCATGGACCTGTCTTTTGATTGCCTTTCCTGCGGACTCTGTGCCATCCGATGTCCGGCTGAGATTGTTCAGTACAACGTCGGGATCCTGGCCAGACGACTTTATGGAAAATATCTCTCCAAAAGGAGCGAGCAGCTGGAAAGGAGAATCAAAGAAGTTAAGGACCGAAAGTATAACAAAGAATACAAAGAGTTGATGAAGATGAACAAGGAATCCCTGAAAAAGAAGTACTACGAACGGGATTTGGAATAGGATGGCTAAGATCTAGTTTTATTGAAGGAGTATGAGATGTATCCAGAATACATGCGAAGTTCATTGGACAAGGTGACTCAGACAAGGAACAAGAGGTTTGAGCTGGCCAAATCGGGAAAACCTGTCTTTCCTCCGATGAGTGCTGAAGAAAGGGAGGAGGTTCTGAATAAATTCCATCCTGATTACAAGCCTGAAGCAAGGCGCAAAGTTCGGGTGGGCCCCAATAAGGGAGAGGTCATCACGACTGAAGTCGCCGACATCCTGGAATCTCATTCTCGCATCAAACCCGAGCTGTTCGACCTTAGTCATCCCGACTACCAAACAGACATTCTCATCATCGGGGGTGGCGGCGGCGGATGTGCAGCGGCCATTATCGCCATGCAAAAGGGTGCGAGATCTATCATCTCCACCAAGCTTCGTCTAGGCGATGCCAATTCTATGATGTCTCAAGGGGGAATGCAGGCAGCCGTCACCCAGCAGGACTCTCCGACTCGGCATTATTTAGATGCCATCGGCGGCGGACATTTCGACAATAAACCTGAACTCGTCCGGGCCTTGACAGAGGACGGTCCAGAGATCGTCAAATGGCTCGAGGAGTTGGGCGTTGTTTGGGATAAGGATGAAGAGGGAACCCTTCAAGTCCTCCATGGAGGAGGAACATCCCGAAAACGGATGCATTCCTGCCGTGATTATACCGGGGCGATCATCATGAGGACCCTGATGGATGAAGTCAAGAATCATCTGGACAAAATCCAGATCCTCGAATTCATGCCGACTGTGGAATTGATCATGGACAGTCAAGGGAAATGTGCCGGAGGTGTCCTCTACAACCTTGAGACTGAAGAATATTTCACCGTCAAAGCCAAGGCCACAATCATTACTACAGGGGGGTATGGCCGGCTGCACATAAGAGGGTTTGATACCACGAATCATTATGGTGCCACAGGAGATGGATTGATCATGGCCTACCGAATGGGAGCTAGACTGCTGTACATGGATTCAGTCCAGTATCATCCCACAGGGTCTGTCTTTCCCGAGCAGATTGCTGGTTTTTTGATCACGGAGAAAATCCGGGGAGCAGGTGGTCAGCCCTTGAACAAACATGGGGAGCTTTTTGTCTTCCCTCGGGAACCCAGGGATGTGGAAAGTTCTGCCTTCATCAGGGAGTGCCTGGAAAGGAAAAACGGGATCGAAACCCCCAGTGGTCGAGTCGGAATCTGGCTGGATTCTCCTCTGATCGAGATGCTCCAAGGAGAGGGTTACATCAATAAACAATTCCCAGCCATGCACCGTCAGTTCATCCGTTACGGCATAGATATCACCCAAGAGCCCATGCTCGTCTATCCTTCCCTTCATTACCAGAATGGCGGTATCGAGATCAACGACAAATGTGAGACCAATATTCCCGGCCTGTATGTCGCTGGTGAAGCTTCAGGCGGAGTCCACGGCCGAAACCGCCTGATGGGAAATTCTGTCTTGGATTACAATGTCTTTGGACGAAGAGCCGGGATGCATGCCGCCGCCTACGTGAAGAAAGTGATGCTGGGGCGTTTATCGCTGGAGCACGTGAATTCATACGAGGAAGAGCTGAAAAAAGCAAGGATTAAAACCAGCAGGATTGCTCCTGTGCTTCTCCCCTCCTATACACCCGAGGACGTCCGGAGACGTCAGCTTACGGCTCATTACGAAGGCACGCTTAGATAGGAAGAGAACATCATTTCCTGCAGTTTTTCTTTTATTGAAAACAGACTGAACAAGCCCTGAAAAATCGCGACTAAATCAGTGGAGATTTTCAGGAGCTTTTGAATGAAAAAACAGGCTGCGGCCTGGAGTCGATTTCTTTTGACTTTTAATGAACGATTTTGATATATTGGAAACGACATCAGAAAAGTGAGGGCACAGCAGAGGAAGCACAACATCAGAGAAAGATGCTTTCTGAGGTCGGGCTAGGAAGAGATTCCTTATCGTATCAAGTTTGGAGGCCCAGATGGAACAAAAGGATATGGAAAGAAGGCTATGTGTAAGATTTGAGATCCCTGGAGCAACGGTAGGTTACAGGAAGAGAGGATTGTTATCTTCTAAAGCCGAGTTTGATGAGGAGTTTTGCCCAGTCATCGACATCAGCCGCGGAGGTTTGCGTTTTCTCTGTCAGAGAGAATTAAAGATCAACACCAAGGTTGAATTACAGATCTCAATCCCTGGAGAAAAAATCCCTTTAGCTCAAAAGGGCATAATCCGCTGGTCCTCCTTCGCTGCAGGCCAGAGCTACAAATACCAGATTGGAGTCCAGTTCAACGCCTATGGGGAAAAGAAAGACCAGAATTATCCTGGTAACTTAGTGAAAATCATCGCCTTAGAGCAGAAGTTTGCGTCCAAAGATGAGGAGGACGCAGAGAAAACAGAAAAATTTGATATCGAGGGTTGATCCCTTTCCGAAGAACCTTTCGACTCAACACTCTCAAGGATAATTATTGGCAATTTCCTTATTTTTTGTTATGATCTCCAAAAATTAAAAAAATGATTCGGGTTTGGGTATCACTTCTAAACCTTCTCTCGGCCTGGGAATTTAAGATTGCGGATAAGTTAGGTGAGGGCGCTGCCATAGGGAGTCATTTTTTTTTCTTCTGGATTATCCCCATTATTTTTCTGTATCTTCCGTTCGACGGATTTGCTGTCCTCGGAATCATCATTGCCCTGTTTTACATCTTTGTCCTGGCAGGAGACATTTTCCTTTCCGTCTTTGGACATGAGAAACTGGAAAAGAAGAGAGGCATGATCGACATCACCAGCGTCCGTGAGATGAGGGAAGAAATTGTCGGCGCCCTCATCAAGTTTGTCGGTGGGATCATCAGCTTTGCCACTATCTACAACGGTCTTCAGAATATTACCGCAGGCAGAGCCTTTATCATTTCGAACCCGTCGCCATTGCCCTATTTTGACCTTCTTTACTACAGCATCGTCACGATCACAACTGTAGGCTACGGAGACATTCACCCCAGCCTTTGGATCTCTCGAGTTTTTGCGGTGACAGAAATCTTATTCGGCATCGGTTTTGTCGTCCTTTTTTTAACAATGCTCATTTCGATCTACATCGATATTCAGCATAAAAAAAAATATGATTGAGGAGAAAGAAACGAAAGGATCAAAACATGGTTCTTTTTCGAAAAAAGAAGGAATCCTGTACAGTCGATAGGCTCGTTCAACTGACTATTATCCAAGGCAACAAAAGGACCAAAGATCTGCCTGGCAAAGTTTTTGGTCTCGAATGCGGGAACAACATCATTGGCAGAGACCCCTTATGCGAGATTATTCTGAATTCTGAGACAGTCTCCCGAAGGCATGCCAACCTCAAAGTCAGCTACGACAAAAAAAACTTCACGATTATCGACTTAGGCAGCTCCAACGGTGTCATCATCAAGCCCTCCACTCTTCTCAGGAACAACAAGAAACCTCTCGAATCAGGCGCCGAAATCCAGATCGGGGAAATCCTTCTTAAGTTTCTGGTGATAGATCAGGAGGAAGGCCTGCAAACCATGACTGTTGACATGAGGAATCTGATGCAGGGTGTCCCGCCTCATAAGGCAAAAAAAGAGTAACTATCCTTCGACGACGACCTGAGAATAATCAGCAACAAGAAGCAACAATTCACTGATTTCTTGAAGAAGGGCAAGCCGATTCCGTCTGATTCTTTTGTCATCGGCCATAACCAGAACATTATCAAAAAAACTATGGATTATTGATCTCATCCGGAAGATGAATCTCTGAGCCTGGGTGAATTCCCCGGAGGAAATGAGAGGCAGGATATTCTTTTTGATGATGGCGAAGGACGAATAGAGTTCTTTTTCTTCCTTCTCGACAAAAAGATCGGGATTTATTTTGAACCTTGGTTGTCCACGCAAGATGTTGTTGACCCTCTTGGCGATCAGGATCATAGGCTCAAAATGAGAACTCTCTTTCAAGCTGTCCAGGGCCTTGAGCCTGAGGAAGGAATGGTAGACGTTATCGTCGGCAGCGCCCAGGGCGGCCTTGACTAGGTCATAACGGAATCCCGACCTTTCGTATATGTACTGAAGCCTGTTGAAGAAGAATTCAAAGCAGTAATTTTTTATCTCGTCTTTAGGCAGTTCCAGCCTATCACCGTAGGTCCGGATCACCTTGTCCAAAAGACGGGACAGGGAGAGGCTCATTTTTTTATCCAGGATGATTTTACAGACTCCCAGGGCGTTCCGGCGGAGGCCGAAGGGATCCTTCGAGCCTGTCATCTGAATGCCAATCCCGACCACTCCGATTATCGAGTCCAATTTATCGGCGATTGATAAGACTCCCCCCAGGAGAGAATGGGGAGAATCCTGCTCCAAGCTTAATGGCTGATAATGTTCGTAGATGGCCTTCCAGATGTGAGAAGGATAGCCTTCCTCTCGGGCATAAAGAGCGCCTACTTTTCCTTGAAGAGTGGGGAACTCTCGCACCATTTCTGTCAGCAAGTCTGCCTTGGACAATTCCGCTGCCAAGATGACATCCTTCTTGTGCTTTTTCTGGTCAACTCTGTCCAAAATATAAGCGGCTATCTTTTTTAGGCGATGGGTTTTATCTTCGTAGGTGCCGAGCCTTTCCTGGAAAAGAAGGTGCCTCAGTTCTTCCATCCTTTTTTTCAAGGAAACTTTGCGATCTTGTTCCCAGAAGAATTTAGCGTCATCCAAGCGAGCCTTGAGGACTCGCTCGTTTCCTTTTTTGATGAGATCCTTGGGATCATGATAGTTGTCCGCCACTCCCAGAAAATAAGAAAGCTGTTTCTTTCCCCTGATGACCGAGAAAAGGCTCTGCCCTTCTCGCATCGCTGTGCTCAACACCTCAAGGGGCAAGGAGAGATATTCCTTGGGGAATGAGCCGAGAAAAACATACGGGAATTCCACTTCGTAAGTGAGTTTTTCCAGCAAGGCTTCATCCGGAAAAAGCTGGGCCTCTTCGGAAGTCAGGATTTTGGCAATCTGGTTGAGAATCATTTTCCGTCTTTCCTGCTCTTCGATCACAACTTTGTTTTTTCTCAACTCCGATTTGTATTCGCTGTAGGCCTTGACTCTGATTTTCTGCGGGGAATGGATTGGATGCCCGAAGGTGAAATCTGTCGCTTCTATCCCCCCTACGGAAACGGAAAGGATTTTTTTGTCGCCAAGGCAGAGGATATTCCTTATCGGCCTGGAGAACCTGAAGTGTTCTTTCTCCCACCGCATCATCTTCGGAAAGGAGAGAGAAGTGAAGATTCGGGGAATGACTTCTTGGAGAATATCTGGAGTCGGCCTGCCTTTTTCCGTTTTTCTCAGCCCGACATACTGGCCGCGTTCAGTCTTGATCACAACGAGTTGCTCCGCTTCGACACCCTGAGCCTTGGCAAACCCCAAGGCAGCCGGAGAGGGTTTGCCCTCTTCTGTAAAGGCCACCGCCTTGGGGGGTCCGATAATCTCTTCTTTTTGATCCTTCTGGTGAGAAGCGAAGCCTCCAACCATGACCAATCTCCGGCAAGTTCCATGGATGACAAGGTTGTGGATAGGGATTTTATACTCAGTCAGCTCAGCTTCAAACCTCTCTCTTAGCTGGTCAAGAGCGGATTTGACATGGGAAGCTGGCATTTCTTCGGTGTTGACTTCCAACAGAAATTCCATCAGGTTACGGCTCCCCTCTCCACATATTTTCCTGCGATCTGATTGACCTGTTCCCGGATTTGGCTGATCAGCTTGACTCTTTCGGTAACACTGATCGCCCCTCTGGCATCCAGCAGGTTAAAAAAATGTGAGCACTTCAAACACATATCATAGGCCGGCAGGAGAAGATTCTTCTCGATCAACGCCTTGGCCTCCTCGAGGTGGATCAAGAAAGATTGGCGGAGAAGCCGGACGGTGGCCCGGTTGAAGTTATATTCTGAGAACTCTCTTTCCTCATCGAGCCTTAG
>SMTZ1_10003874_pt1 | contig 16609 bp, 16 predicted proteins | sample DeeMarSWOR136_30_FD_25667 | JGI IMG/M metagenome (IMG submission 25667)
CGTCACAGGTAATATCATAATGAAAAAAAATATAACCCGTATCGATTTGCAAAGGGTAGATGATATTCTCCAATCATTTTTAGGTGAGTCCGAGCAGATTGCACCGATGTATTCGGCAAAGAAACAACATGGTATCCGTTTGTACAAACTTGCCAGGCAGGGAAGGGAAATACATCGAGAACCTCATAAAATCAACATCTTCGAGATAAAACCAATTGAATTGCAGGAAAACGATCTGTCGATATATATCAAATGTTCTAAAGGAACCTACATACGCAGTTTAGCTCACGATATAGGTATAAAGTGCGGCTATGGGGCAAATATAGCAAATTTGCGTCGCATCTCAATTAATGATTTCTATGTCGAAGACGCCTTAACAATTGATGAATTTCAAAACTATTGGATGTCATTGAATTAAGCAGTATGGAAGTAATTTTTGGTCTGGAAAAAATAAAATCTGAATTAGCTGCGGTTGTTACTGTTGGTACCTTTGATGGCATTCATTTAGGTCATAGAAAAATAATCGACAGGGTAATAAAACTGGCACGGAGGGAGCATCTTACCTCAACATTACTTACTTTTGAACCACATCCCAGGGTAGTGGTACAAAATTCCGACTATGAAAGAATAAAAATATTAACCAATCTTGAAGAAAAATTGCTTATCTTACAAAATACAGGTATAGAACGGATTGTGATTGCTAAATTCACACGAGAATTTTCAGAAATTGAACATGGTGATTTTATTAGAGATATTCTTATCAAAAAACTGAATGCCCGCTTTATTGTTATTGGGCATGATCACGAATTCGGGCGTGATCGCGCAGGGAATTATGCAGAAATGCAAAAATTAAGTAAAACATGTGCTTTTCAGGTTATAGAGGTTAAACCTTATAAACTTGGCGACGAAACAGTAAGCAGCACGGCAATCAGAAAATATATAGAAAATGGAGACGTAGTTAAAGCAGCAGAAATGTTGGGAGGCTACTATTCTTTAAGAGGCATTGTTGTTAAAGGTGAAGGTCGCGGTAAGCGGCTTTCTTTTCCCACAGCAAACATTGCCATAGAAAATCACGCAAAATTAACACCAAAAGAAGGTGTTTATGTTGTGGATTGCCAGGTACGAGATAAAAAACATCGTGGAATGGCAAATATTGGATATAAACCAACTTTTGGCGGAATAAATAAAACAGTGGAGGTAAATCTTTTTGATTTCTCCGGTGATATTTATGGTGAGAAAGTCACCTTGTTTTTTCTACAGAGATTAAGAAAAGAAATCAGATTTAGAAATGAACAAGAACTAATTCAACAATTACATAGGGATAAAAAGCTTAGTTATAAAAAATAATATTATTATTTGGAGGATATATGCCATTAAACATTGAAGAAAAGAAAAAAATCGTTAAAAAGTATGGCGAGAGTGAATTTGATACAGGACGCACAGAGGTCCAGGTCGCTCTATTAAGCGAGCGTATCAAATATCTTACCGATCATTTTCAAACACATAAGAAAGACAACCATTCAAGACGGGGTTTATTAAAGTTAGTTGGACAGCGACGCAGGTTATTAGATTATCTGGCCAGAAAAGATATCACCCGCTACCGCACAATAATCAAAGAACTGGGTATACGTCGCTAGTAAGTTGGAGGAATGAATTATAATGATAATTTCGAAATCTACACAATTAGGAGATAAAACTTTTACCATTGAGACTGGACGGCTTGCCCGCCAAGCGGACGGAGCTGTAACTGTAAGATATGGTGATACCATGGTTCTGGTAACAGCAGTGGCAGAAAGAGCAGTAAAAGATGACTCTGACTTTTTTCCACTCAGTGTTGAGTATCGTGAGAAAAGCTACGCTGCCGGAAAAATTCCTGGTGGATTCTTCAAAAGAGAAGGGCGCCCGAACGATAAGGAAATTCTATCGGCACGATTAATTGACCGCCCAATTCGACCCCTTTTCCCGGAAAATTTCAAAAGCGAAACACAGATTATCGCTACAGTGATTTCAATGGATAAAGATAATGACGCGGATGTAATTGCTGCCGTTGGTGCATCTGCTGCCTTGTCCCTTTCCGATATCCCCTTTGAAGGTCCGATTGCAACCGTGCGTGTAGGAAAATTGGATGGCAAGTTGATTATCAATCCTATCATTCCTGATGTTGATAAATGCAACCTGGAATTCGTTGTGTCCGGAAATGAAGAATCGATTATCATGGTTGAAGGTGAGGCGGATGAGATTAGTGAAGAAGAGATGCTGGAAGCGCTTAAATTCGCCCATGAAGAAATTAAAAAACTGATACAAATACAGAAAGAACTCATCTCTGAGGTAAAAATTGTTAAAAGAGAAATCCCTCCAGATGAAAGACCGCAAGATTTGGCAACCAAGCTAGAGGATATGGGGCGTTCAAAGATTAAAGAAACAATCCGTATTAAAGATAAGAAAGAGAGAAGAAGCGTTTTACAAAATATTACTGCAGAAATAACTGCTGCGCTATGCGATGATTACCCGGAAAGTGATTATGTGATAGCTAATAAACTGTATGACATTGAAAAAGAAGAAACGCGCAATATGATGCTGAAAGAATTGGTGCGGCTCGACGGTAGAAAGCCGGATGAAATTCGCCAGATAATTTGTGAAGTCGGTTATTTACCAAGAACTCATGGTTCAGCCATTTTTACAAGAGGACAGACGCAATCACTAGGTACCACTACTTTAGGTACAAAAATGGATGAACAACTCATCGATGCACTAGAAGGTGAAAGTTACAAAGCATATATGCTACATTATAATTTTCCCCCATTTTGTACAGGAGAAGCTAAACCAATTCGTGGTACAAGTCGACGAGAAGTTGGTCACGGAAACCTTGCAGAAAGAGCCTTTAAACCTGTTCTGCCGAAAGAAAGCGATTTTCCCTATACCATCCGTATTGTTTCGGATATTCTTGAATCAAATGGATCTTCCTCAATGGCCACAGTATGCTCGGCATCATTAGCTTTAATGGATGCAGGAGTACCCATCAAAGCAAGTGTTGCCGGTATAGCGATGGGACTTATTAAAGAAGATGATCAAGTCATCATTCTGTCTGATATTTTGGGTGATGAAGATCACCTGGGTGATATGGATTTTAAAATTGCCGGTACTCGCAAAGGTATTACTGCAATTCAAATGGATATAAAAATAAAAGGTATCTCATACGATATATTGGCCGATGCCTTACAACGTGCAAAACAGGGTCGCCTTTATATTTTAGAGAAAATGGATGAAACTCTGAGTCATCCCAGAGAGGAGTTGTCACCTTTTGCTCCACGAATAGCAATTATAAACCTCCCGGTAGAAAAGATCGGGATGGTGATTGGGCCGGGTGGCAAAACAATAAAAAAGATTATTGATCAGACAGGGGTTAAAATTGATATTGATAACGATGGTATGACGACCATTGCACATGAGGACCTCACTAAAGTTCAAGATGCTAAACAACTAATACTTGCTATGATTAAAGAACCTGAAGTTGGAGACTATTATAAAGCAGTAGTCAAACGGATTACTAATTTTGGGGCATTTGTGGAAATTTCGCCGGGTAAAGAGGGTATGATACATATCTCAGAAATGGATGTGGCAAGAACGAATAAGATTACGGATGTTGTTAATGTAGGCGATTCTGTTGACGTCTTAGTCAAACGCATTGATTCAGATGGCAAAATTAGTCTAAGCAGAAAAGAATACCTGATAAAGAGTAATAAAAAATAATCAAATTTATCATTAACAAACGATACGAAAAGTGATTTTTCATAAAACAAATCTGGCCAGTTCATATAAAAAAACTGTACTGGATAATGGCATTACAATAGTCAGTGAAGCTATTGATACCGTCCGCTCGATTGCCATTGGTGTGTGGGTAAAGACGGGAAGTCGCTTTGAAGATTTGAATGAAAATGGTATGGCTCACTTCCTAGAACATATGATGTTCAAGGGAACAGGCAAACGGTCTCCACTGCAGATAGTACAATGCCTTGAATCTTTGGGTGGTCATCTGAATGCATTTACAGGAAAAGAACAGACCTGTTTTTTTGCCAACTCACTTGATACATATCTTAAAAAGAGTGTTGAAATACTCGCAGATATTGTATGTAATTCAGTTTTTCCAGATAAAGAAATTCTAAAGGAGCGTATGGTCGTCCTGGAGGAAATAAAAGCGATTAAAGATACACCGGAAGAATATATCTTTGATCTCTTTCACGAAAAATTGTTTCCGGAAAATCCCCTTGGTCAACCTATCATTGGTAAGGAAAACATTGTCGATAAATTTACTCGCAACGCGGTGCTTAATTTTTGGCATGACTATTATTCGGCACCAAATATCGTGATTGCAGCAGCTGGTAATTTAAAGCATGAGCAATTAATTAAACATGTAATGAATTATTTTACATTTAATACTTCATATGTTAGCACTCGGCAAAAATTGAAGGTAACTGCTGCCCAATCTACCTGTTATAAAATAAATCAACCGATAAATCAAACCCATATATGCATGGGTGGAGAAAGCTTTTCATACACCTCTGATGAGCGATATCCCTTATTAGTACTTAACGCATATTTAGGTGGCGGAATGAGTTCACGATTATTCCAACGATTGAGGGAAAAACGGGGATTGGTATATTCTGTGTATTCATTTTTGGATTTTTATTCTGATATTGGCATCTTTGGTGTATATGCAGGAACCGACTCAAAACAACTAAATTCAGTCAGCGAATTACTTTATCAGGAATTACTTCGCGTAACCCAGAAACCTCTATCCGACGGGATCTTAACCAAGATAAAAAATCAGCTGAAGGGAAATCTTGTTCTGGGATTAGAAGGTACTTCGCGCAGGATGTCACGTCTGGCAAAAAATGAATTATATTTTGGTCAATATGTATCCATTGATGATCTTATATACTGCATAGATCGCGTTACTTCTGAAGACATCTATCGAGTAGCAAATAAAATCGTCCAACCTGAGAAATTCATCACAGTCGTATTTCAGTCTTCAAATTAATATATAAGCATATATGAAAATAGGATTATTAAAAGAAATAAAATCCTCAGAACAGCGTATTCTCTTAACTCCTCATGCCGTACAGCAGCTTGTAGAAGGGGATCATAAAGTATTTGTCGAAAGCGGTGCCGGGACTTATAGTAATTTTGATGATACTGCTTATGAGAGCATGGGAGCAAAAATTTTACCAACTTCAGAAAAAGTATTTAAAAATGCTGAATTGATCTTGAAAGTGCAAGCGCCTACCCCCGTTGAGTATGAATTATATGAACCGCATCATATCAGTGTATCTTTCCTGCATCTGACCGTAAACCGTGAGCGACTTAATGCACTTATTAAGCGAAAATCTGTGTTTTTCGCGGCAGAGATGATTCAAAATAACGAGAAATTATTTCCAATTCTTCGCGCCATGAGTGAGATCGCCGGAAAAATGGCCATCAATCAAGCAGCAAAATTTTTAGAATTTACCAGTGGCGGTAAGGGCATCTTAATTTCCGGAACAAAAACCGTTCCTGCCGCTCGTGTTACTATTATCGGGGCTGGTACGGCAGGTACCAATGCAGCCATTCAGGCATTGAATATGGGTTGTAGTGTTAATATTCTCGATGCGGATTATCAAAAATTACTCCAATTTAAGGAGACATTACCGGCTGCAAATCTTGAAATATTTGAGTTTTCGAGATCAATCCTGCGTGAAATATTAATCGACACCGATGTATTAATTACAGCTGTCCAGGTTCCGGGACATAGATCACCCATTCTTGTTAAAAAAGAGGATGTGAAACTTTTAAATCCAGGTAGTGTTATAATTGATTTGTCAATTGACCAAGGTGGGTGTGTTGAAACTTCACACGCTACAACGCCGGAAAATCCCATCTACAAATATGAAGAAATTCTACACTTCTGCGTAAGCAATTTACCATCAGCAGTTCCTAATACTTCAAGTCAGGCTCTCTCAAACGCTGTTTTTCCTTATATAAAACTTATAGCTCAATTAGGCTGCGAAGAAGCGATAGCCCTCAATCCGGAAATTCGCAGTGGTTTATGCCTGTATAAAGGGAAATTGGTGAATAGCAGCCTGGCCGAGGCCCATAATATGGAGCGCTATGATATTCTCGAACTGCTCGAAATAAGTATCTCATAATACTCTAATGTTCAATATACCAATAATTACATATCACAAAATATCTAATAATAAGGAGCCTGGCCTTACCACGATTTCTATAAGTAGATTTGAAACCCATTTAAAATTACTGCAATCACAAGGTTATAGTTCTATTACATTTAAAGATTTAAAAGAAAAGAGATCTATTCCTGCTAAACCAATTATAATTACCTTTGATGATGGGTATCAATGCGTTTATAAAAATGCATTACCTTTATTACAGAAACACAATTTTAGAGCCGTAATTTATATGGTAAGCGGTCATTTGGGCAAAATGAATACATGGGAAGCATATTCAATTCAAAGAAGATTCAAACATTTAGACAGGAACGAGATACTCGATTTAAATAATAACGGATTTGAAATCGCTTCTCATAGTAATCATCATCATTATTTGCCTTCATGCCCGGACTCAATAATCGGTTCTGAAGTAAAAGATTCAAAAAAGACCTTAGAGGACATAACAGGTGACCATGTGATTAGCTTCTGTTATCCTTATGGTAAATATAGCGAGAGAATAGCACATTTTGTACAGGATGCAGGTTATTATTATGCTACATGCAATATATCACTAAGCAACCGAAATGGACAAGATAACTATGCACTTCAACGCCGAAGTATATATTACACGGATTCAGTTAAAAATTTTATCGATAAAATAAATAAACCTTTTAAATTTTCGACTACTGTTTTAGCAGAATGGATTATACAAAAAGGATCTCTGGCAGGTATAGTTAAGAAAAAAATTCAAAATATAAACCATTAATACAGATTTAACTTGCATATTTGAAGTAAATTTTACAATTTTAAGTACTACTTTAAATATATTATATTGTGGATGCACAAAAGTATTCGATAGGATATACTGCAAAAAAAGTTGGTCTGCCTCAATCGGTATTAAGGTATTGGGAAAGTGTCTTCGAGCAGTTTAATCCAGAAAAAACACAAGGTGGTACAAGAAGGTATAGCGATGAAGATATATCTCTGATACTTAAAATTAAAAACCTACTATATGAAAGAAAATTTACCATTAAAGGTGCGCAAGCTTATTTAAAAGAAGAAACCGGAATAATAGATAAAGAGTGGCAGCAATATATTATTAGTGAGCTGACGGACATTATTGCAACATTGGATTCAAAAGGGGAGCCTTGATTTTAGATAACTAATAATTTAAATTTCAAAATACGGAGCGTGGCGCAGTCTGGAAGCGCACTTGAATGGGGTTCAAGGGGTCGCTGGTTCGAATCCAGTCGCTCCGACGCTTAACTTCCTGGGGATTACTTTAATAATCCCCATTTTTGTATATAGCTATGATTGATTATCAAATTCTAATACCAGCATTTAATGCCTCTGATACCTTACCACAGCTTCTAAGGGAAATCAATCAATTAGATTATAAACCGACGGAAATACTTGTTGTCGACGATGGTTCTTGTGATGATACCGCATCAATTGCGCAGCAAATGAACGTGAAAACATTAAGATTAAAAGCAAATAAAGGTAAGGGCTATGCCTTAAAAAAGGGTTGGCAACATTTAATAAATGACCCAGAAACCGACTATATACTTTTTATCGATGCTGATTTACAACATCCTGTAACTTCGATACCTAAATTTCTGGATCATGCATATAGACATAAGTGCAAGTTCATAATTGGCAAACGTGATATAGCCATTAATAAAATGCCTATACACCGAATTTTATCCAATAAAATCACCTCCTTTATTATAAGCATTTTGACCGGTCAGGCAATTGAAGATAGTCAATGTGGTTTTCGGTTAATCCACAAAGAGGTCTTAAAAAAAATTCAATTATTTGAAAATGGTTTCCAGTTGGAGAGTGAAATAATTTTAAGGGCTGCAGAAATACCGGTCCAAATCAATTTTATTTCCATACCGACGCTTTATAATGGTGAAAAATCCAACATTGGCAATTTTCAGGATACATTTAAATTTATTAAACTAGTCCTAAAAGAGATTATTAGAAAAGCACCGTGTATTTTGAAAAACAGAGATTAAGATTAATAGAGTATTTAGAACAAAAGGGTATTTGTGATAAAGGCGTATTACATGCCATTAAAAATGTTCCCAGACACGCTTTTGTTCCTGCTGGATTGGAATCACAGGCTTATCATGACAAAGCGTTGCCGATAGGTTTTGGCCAGACAATATCGCATCCTTATACAGTGGCTAAAATGACAGAAGCGTTGCAAGTTAAGAGGGGGGATAAGGTACTTGAAATTGGCACCGGTTCCGGATATCAATGTGCGGTATTGTGCGAATTGGGAGCCCATGTTTATACGATTGAGATAGAAAAAAACCTGGCTTTAAAAGCACAAGAGAAATTGACAAGATTAAAATACCGCTTTGCTCTGAGGATTGGAGATGGTAAGGTCGGGTGGCCGGAATATGCCCCTTATGATGCCATAATTGTCACGGCTGCCGCATCTGTATTACCCGAGAAATTGTTAGAGCAATTGAAAATCGATGGTAGATTGATTATTCCCCAGGGATCCCATCAAAAGCAGTTGTTAACATTGTATGTAAAAAAAGTAAATATCATTGAGCGCTATCAAATGGATGAGTATAAATTTGTTCCTCTTACGGGAAAGGTATAAAGTGAAAAGAAACAAGCGAAAAGACACTGATAATCCCAATAAAAAGCATAATTTACGATTATTTTTGATTGGCGGAGCCATGGGTGTGGCGAATATCATTCCCGGCGTAAGCGGCGGTACAATTGCCGTGGTCTTTGGTATATATGAACAGCTCATGGAAGCATTGGGTAATTTCTTGACCGACCGCCAGAGACAGAGAAGGCGGGATCATATAAAATTTTTAATCATACTTTTCTCAGGAGCTCTCATTGCAATTATTGCTTTAGCGAGAGTTCTGGATTGGTCATTACGCAATTATCCCTTACCAACCATATATTTTTTTATGGGCTTGATACTGGGTAGCATTCCAATTGTGATCAGGACGCATCACGATATGAAATTTAATTTTAAGCGTTTTATCGCACTACTTTTTGGTATTGTAATAGTCATACTTTTGGCACTTCTACAGAATGATCCCACTGGTCAAGCGGGAAGTGTTGAATTCACTAATATTGGTTTGAGCCGCTTATTTTATTTTCTCATATGTGGAATTATCTCAGCGTCAGCAATGATCGTACCGGGTGTTAGCGGATCGTTTATGTTAATTCTTCTGGGTGCTTACTGGACTGTGGTGGGGGCCCTGAGCGGCTTAACAACCGTTCTTTTGGAACAGGGATTGACTGATGAAATGATGGGCCGGTTATCCGTTTTGCTATTTTTAGGTATAGGAATAGTAATAGGTATTTTAACCTTTGCCAAAATTATGAGTTGGGCTTTGAAACGATTTCCGGCAGAAACCATGTATGCCATCATAGGACTACTGGTAGGATCGCTTTATCAAATTTATCCCGGTTTTGAATTTAGTATGATTGGCCTGATTTCAATAATAATATTTTTAATAGGTGTAGCGATATCACTGAAATTTGGAGAAGAGTCTTAGCGATACCGGGATAATGGCTTCCTTGATTTATTTTTATTCTTTAATTAAATTTAACTTTATATTAATCCATGCTTTATCGGGGCGTAGCGCAGTCTGGTTAGCGCGTACGGTTCGGGACCGTAAGGTCGGAGGTTCAAATCCTCTCGCCCCGACCCTTATCTAATTTATGATTCCCAGGGAGCAAAAATAACATGGCATTTCCTTTTGCAAAAATAGAACATAAATGGCAGAAATATTGGGAAGAGAATAAAACCTATCACGTTGACCTGGCAAAGATTGATAAAAAGTGTTATTGCCTGGTCATGTTTCCTTACCCATCTGCTGACAAATTACACCTGGGGCATTGGTTTAATTACGCGCCTGTTGATTCATGGGCCAGATTCAAACGTCTGAATGGGTTCAATGTCTTCCAGCCGATGGGATTTGATGCTTTTGGCTTACCCGCTGAAAATTATGCCGTGAAAACAGGTATTCACCCTCAAGATACGACCGATGAGAATATTAGATTTATACGTAATCAATTAAAAGCAATCGGTGCCATGTACGATTGGGCCTATGAAATCAATACCAGCGATCCCGAATATTATAAGTGGACACAATGGCTTTTTTTACAGTTCTATAAGCACGGTATGGCTTACAGGGATAAAGCCGCAGTTAATTGGTGTCCCAGCTGCCAAACCGTTTTAGCCAATGAACAGGTGATCGATACCAGATGTGAACGGTGTCACTCGCAGGTCGAAAAAAAGTATTTAACACAATGGTTTCTTAAAATCACCGCCTATGCCGATAAATTGCTTGATGGATTGGAAGAAATTGATTGGCCGGAAAAAACGAAATTGATGCAGAAAAACTGGATCGGCAAAAGCTACGGTGCTGATATTGACTTTATACTGGACACTAAAGAGCAACAACGCATATCGGTTTTTACGACCCGTCCTGATACCTTATTTGGCGCTACTTATCTGGTATTGGCACCGGAACATGAATTAATCGCTACCATTACCACACCCGAGCAAAAATCACAGGTTGAGGAATATGTACGAAAGAGTGCGACTGTTAGTGAAATTGACCGCACCTCAACACTGAGGGAAAAAACGGGCGTATTTACCGGTACATATGCCATCAATCCCGTTAATAATGAACGTATTCCCATCTGGATAGCCGATTATGTGCTGGTAACATATGGCACAGGAGCAATCATGGCCGTTCCTGCACATGATGAACGCGATTTTGAATTTGCAAAAGAATTTAAGCTAACCATCCGTAAAGTGATTTTGGAAGATGGCACCAGTGAAGAAGATCCACTGGAAACGGCATTTATTGGTGAAGGGATTATGGTTAATTCCGGAAAATACAATGGTCTACACTCAATTAAGGGTATCGATGCTATTACATCAGATTTAGAAGAGCAGGGCATAGGTACAAGAACTGTAAAATACAAGTTTCGCGATTGGCTTATCTCAAGGCAAAGATACTGGGGTGCACCTATTCCCATGACTTATTGTAAACAATGCGGCGAAGTACCGGTTCCAGAGCATGATCTACCTGTTGTGCTCCCTTATAATGTAGATTTTAAACCGAAAGGGGTGCCACCCCTGGCAACCTCACAGGAATTTATCAATACCACCTGCCCGGAATGTGGTGGTGCAGCCACACGTGAAGTGGATACTATGGATACCTTTGTCGATTCCTCCTGGTATTTTCTGCGCTACACCAGTAATGACATAAAAGATAAGCCCTGGGATGAAACAATTGTCAGAGATTGGTTACCTGTGGATCAATACGTTGGGGGAGTTGACCATGCTACCATGCATCTTTTATATGCCAGATTTTTCATTTTGGCATTAAAAGATATGGGTCATTTACCCTTTGGAGAACCATTCTCATGTCTTGTTCATCAGGGTGTGATCAAAGGTCCCGATGGCATGCGTATGTCAAAATCGAGGGGCAATGTTGTCAATCCTGAGAAGTATCTCGAACAATATGGTAGCGACGTATTTCGCTGTTACTTAATGTTCGGATTTGATTTTCGTGATGGTGGACCCTGGGATGATACGGGTATTGCTGCTATAGACAGGTTCTTAAACCGGGTCTGGCGCATTGTTGAGGAAAATAAAGAGATACTAAAAGAAGAGAAAAATGGCAGGAATTTTGGGTCATTAGAACAAGAATTAAATCGTGTGATGCATAATTCTATAAAAGGTGTAACCACAGATACAGAGCGTTTCCATTTTAATACAGCAATCAGCCGCATTATGGAACTGGTAAATGCATTATACTATTATACAGGTGAGAAAGACAGGCAAGAACAAAATACCGCGTTACTGAAAAAAGCCATTGACAATTTAGTTATTGTACTGGCACCTTTCGCACCTCATTTATGCGAGGAATTATGGCAACACTTGGGGGAAAAACCGTCTGTTTTTGATCAAAACTGGCCTCAATATGATCCCAATGCCTTAACACAGGAAGAAATTACCTGGGTCATTCAGATCAATGGTAAAATACGCGAAAAAGCGATTGGAAGTATAGAAATGGGTAAAAATGAGGCTGAAGCATTTGCCTTGAATTGTGGCAGAATTCCTCAATTATTGGCTGGGAAAAAGGTACATAAAGTTATTGTAGTCCCGAGAAAATTGATAAATATTGTTACCAATTGAGTAATCTTACCAGCATATTTAAATCTGTTCCTACCTCAGATTGGATCGCCACCTTTATCGCACTAATCTTAATCTTAATTCTACTATTCATCTTCGAGATCGCAAGTAAAAAATATGGATTAAAAAAGAGCCATTCCCGCAAAGCGGTCCATTTCATCGTTGGCATATTAATCTGTATTGCCAGCTATCTATTGATTTCAAATGTACCGATACTTATCCTGGCACTGACTTTTTTATTTTTTGATTGGTGGGCGATAAAAACGCACCATTTTACAAGTATTCATCAACAGGCGCAGTCATTAGGCACTGTGTTTTATCCCCTGGCTGTGTTTCTACTTGCCTTACTTTTATGGTACAATCATAAACCAATTTTCATTATTGCCATCTTAATAATGGTTATTCCAGATTCGTTGGCTGCGCTGGTAGGGGAGAAGTATCCTGAGCGGCAGGTTGTGTTACTCAAGGAAAAAAAATCTGTGCAAGGCGCAGTGACTATGTTTATATCAACACAAGTATTGGTTTTTATAGCCTTATATGTATTTCGTGAAAACGCTTTGAGCGATAGCGTGATCATTTCTATAATGATTGCTCTTTTGGCTACTGCCTCTGAATTACTATCGATAAAGGGATCCGATAATCTCTCCGTGCCGGTACTGTCAGCTTTATTTTTATATGCCTATTTAGATAATACGCTTAAAGAACAATTAACTCTCGGCATCATCTTATCAACTATTACGGGATATCTGAGCTATAAGTTAAAATTTTTAACAATTGACGGTGCATTAATGGCATTTATTTTGGGTAGCATACTATTTGGCTTTGGTGGGATACCCTTTGCCGTTCCAATTTTAGTCTTTTTTCTATTTTCCAGTCTGCTCTCATTTGTCGGTAAAAAAAAGAAGAAACCTCTGGAATCACTGTATGCAAAAACAGGGAAGCGGGATTTATATCAGGTAAACGCCAATGGCGGCATTGCGGCTATAGTAGTATTAGTAGGGTATTTATTTAGTATGAACACCATATATCCGGTTTATCTCGTCGCAATTGCTGCAGCAACAGCTGACACCTTGGCCACGGAGCTGGGTGTATTTTCAAAAAAGAAACCCAGGTTAATCACGAATTTAAGACAGGTTCGTCCGGGTACTTCTGGAGCGATATCATTTCTGGGTAGTTTTGCTGCATTACTGGGAAGCACGATAATCGCAATGATAGGATACTTAATTAATCCAGAAAAGATTGGTATCGACGCAGAGCCGCAAGTTGTGTTAGGTATAGTCATAATTGCAGGATTTATAAGCAGTTTTATTGATAGTATATTAGGTGCCACGGTGCAGGGACAATATAACTGCACGGTATGCAATAATTTGACTGAAAGAACCAGCCACTGTGGGTGTGATACACAGTTAGTTAAAGGATATAGATTTATAACCAATGATTTTGTGAATATATTCTCAATTTTAACGGTGACGTTTTTAACATTCATGTATTATATATATTGTATCTAGTATGTGGTATGCAGTAACAGCTAAGCCAATATCAAGGCCGAAAAAAGAATCGCGTAAGGAATTTTATTCAGGTACAGCTGATATCATATTATCTGCCGACAGTAAATCTGAATTAGAGCTCAAGTTACAGGAAAGCATAGACAAATATCCTGAGCAGATGACAAAATATTTACAGGCCGGGATAAAGTTTGTTGAGGCTGATACATCCCGGCAGGCAAAAGAAAAGGCAAAGGGTATAGCAATTTATTTTGATGCCAAGGGGCAATATCATTTTATATGAGATAGAGCTGCAGCATAAAATGCTGTACTTATGGGGACTTTTATTGCGAACATTTCTGGTGAAAACAAAAATAGTATAAATTCTAGGAGGTATCTATGAAAAAGTTTGTCTTCTGGACAGGTGTTTATAATATATTTCTCGGTGCAGGTTTTTTAATTCCGGCAATTCCTAAAAGTCTTGGTATTCAGCTTCCTATATCTAATTTTTGGCTCTGGCTTGTAGCTGTGTTAGTCATTTACCTGGGGCTTCTTCTTGTTCTTTGTTCACGGAACCTTAAAACTCGTGCAACGATAGTATATTGGGAAGGAGTTTTAAGAGTAATTGCGTTCTTTTTACTGGTAGGTTTTGGATTTTGGGGAGGTATCGGTATTGTCGTTGGCATAATAGGAATTGCTGAATTACTCATAGCTCTGGTTTATTTTATTGGTCTTCCGAAGGCACTAAATACATCAACTTCAAATCTATTACTTGACAAAGTAATCTAAACATGTAAATGTGCGCCTATCCACTATTGTATATTTAATTGATTAGCAAACACAATTTATAATAATCATATTATTTATCTATGGAAGGTGAAATAATGAAGATTTTTATAACAGGTAGTACGGGTTTCATTGGTACATGCCTTGTGCAACGATTGTTACAGGCTGAACATGAAATTTCATGTCTTGCCCGAAAAACAAGCAATACCCAATTTTTGAAGGATTCAGGAGTTGATATCTATATCGGTGATGTTACTGATAAGTATTCTCTACAAAAGGGCATGGAAGGGTGTGATTGGCTGGTTCATCTTGCTAGCAGTTTTATTTTTTGGTTTCCCAATAATAAAGTTTTCCATGACGTAAATGTTACTGGGACTTGTAATGTTTCAAAAGTTATCTATATAAGCACAGCTGCTGTTTATGGCAATGCAGAAAAGCCCACCACGGAAGAAACGCCTGTAGGAACAAAACGTGCTAGTAAATATGTTCGCACCAAATATGAAGGTGATTTAATCGCTTGGGATTTATATGAAAAAAAGAACTTACCTTTAGTAATTATTTATCCCAGTGCAGTTATTGGCGCGAATGATCCCAAGGCTTGCGGTCGCTATATAAATAATTATTCGAAGGGTCGTATGCCAGCGCAGGTGTTAACAAGATTCTCTTTCCCATTTGTCCATGTAAAGGATGTTGCAGAGGCTATAGTCAATGCATTAGAAAAAGAAAATAACATCGGAGAAAAATATATTGTTAGTGCGGAAAATCTAACATTTGGAGAATTAAACCAAATGATTAGTGAAATATCAGGAATGAAGCTTCCCTTAATAAATTTACCGACATGGATGACCGTAATGACCTCCTATTTAATGACAGGAATATCAAATTTAATTAGGAAACCTCCAATATGGGATATGTCAATTGATCAAATAAGCCTCATGAAACAAGATTTCCTAATTGACGGAAGCAAAACCGAAAGAGAATTGGGAATAACATATACACCAATCCGCGATGCTCTTAAGGAGGCTATAGAATCGTTCAAAGAATAAAATTAATGGCTCTATCCCATAAAATCTAACTTTAGTTTTATTGATACGAGTTAATTAGATATAAAATAGAGATTTAGCCAAAAAATGCCTAAAAACGATATTCCCCAGGGCGTTTTATAGAGCGTTTTTGCGATTAAAAATTTCAAATCCATATCCTACCATTGCTTTTAAATATTTTTTGCTTATTCTTTCACGCAGACATACCTGCAGCATCAAATTTTGCATTTTAGAGGTATATCAGAGATAGTTTTTCAGATAGTGTTATATATAATTCAAAATTTTCCTTTTTTAATAAAAAAATTGTTGAAGGATTGATTTTTATTGCCTTCGCCGTACAATTGATTATATTATTGTAGGTCTATAAGTTTTATATATTATCCCACCAAATAAAAAAATGGAAAAAATATGTATAATAATGAGAATATTTTTGGGAATTTGAGAAGTAAAAACATCCTAAGAAGAGAATTCTTGAAATTAATCCCTTCAGGGGCATTAATCTTAGGAGGTATTGGCTGATCAAAGGAAAGCCCTCTAGAACCCGAGAAGAAGGAACCAGAGCCAGAGCCCCTGGAAGCAATAATTGACGGAACACTCGAAGCAAGAAAGGGAGATAATATCACATTGATGAGCAGTTCCTCAACAGGGGAGATAACAGAAAGGATCTGGAGAAAGAAAGGGCCTTTGGACAGCGGTTACAGTGAGATGAGCACACAGAGCTATATCAGGGATACACTGGAGCACCCGGGAATATATTATTATGAACTTACTGTCAAGGACGCAGAGGGCGCTTCCTCGACCGCGCTGCAAGACGTGCTGACGCTCTCACTCGATGCGCCCTTCAAAACAATCCGATAGCCTTCTTCAGGCACAAAGAGTATTTGGATCCAGCCGCGATCT
>SMTZ1_10003318_pt1 | contig 16605 bp, 14 predicted proteins | sample DeeMarSWOR136_30_FD_25667 | JGI IMG/M metagenome (IMG submission 25667)
CGTGTTCCCACAGCAGGCCTCGCACTCCTCAATGCAGAAGTCGAACATTGGAAGGATATCAGACCCGGTGTATGCGTCCTTCGCTGGCTCCTTGTTCCGAGGCTGGTAAGGGCTTTGCTTAAATAGAGGTTCCCGCACCAAGAATCACGTCAAGCTGCGAAAGAGCTCCCTCGATCACCGGCTCCACCTCATCCATCTTCGAAGCTGACGTTATGGAGTCCACGTCCCATGCATCGGTTTTGGGGTCCCCTGCCTGACAGGTGGTGATAAGGACAACCTTGGAGAGGTCCTGGGAACGGTCAAGATAGCTTTTCACATGGCCGTTGATGGTGCCCATCTTCACACACTGAACGATTACGATGGCGTCCCACTCCCCTTCATCAACATTTCCCAACGCTGAAATGCCCACCGTCTCATAGAAAACCGGTCTCTCCTCGAGAGACGCCCCGGCTGACGCGGCCTCAGGCCCTTCTGAAGGTCGGCCACCGGCATACCAGAGGAAAAAACAGGAGATGAAAAAAATCATAAAAGCCGTGATAAACGAAGCCTTTCGAAAAAGCATTGGCTGTCCCCTTTCATGATGAGCCCATCCATGCAAAGTACGTAGTGTTATGAGCCGCTTTCCATTTACAGAAGGTATCAGTGAGGTATGCTGAAGGCCACATGATCTTTGAGCTTATTCCGGATATCCTTTATCATGCGGGAAAAATGTGACTCGGGAATGAACTCTCGTCGAAGATCATCCATAGCTTCATCCCCTTCATCGGTTTCATCCTCTTCATCCCTTTTATACACCATCGCGATAAGTGTTTCAATGTAATTCGTCATCTCAACGATATCATGGTACTGTGCCGATGATTTTTCAGGCCTGTGATGAAAGAGAGCTGTTTCAACAAACACCTCCGGAAGATTCCAGTAATCCAGGAAATACGCACCGATTTCCTGGTGGGTACACTCCTTGAACCCGAGGAAAAGCTCTGCGGTGTGAAAATCCATACCCGGATGGTTCTTCAAAGTCTCGATGACCTGTTTGAATCTCTCTGGGTAGTACTGCAGGAGAATGATCTCTCCCACATCGTAGGTGAGCCCCACTGAGGGAAAGCTCTTGTAGGTGAGAACATCCGGTTTCATGGTATAAAGCAAGGGAAGGTGTGCATTCATGATGAAGGAGCGGACAAAGATATCCTGGAGCGGAAAAAGTTGCTCACGTTTCCACTGCATGGAGCTGATAACCGAAATGGTGAGGAGAATGTCCTGCAGTGTTTCTAGCCCCAGTGTCACCGCTGCCTTGTCGATGGAGGTGCAGTGCTTCATACCATAGAACGCTGAGTTCGCAATCTGCAGCACCTTAGTGGCCACACTGGGTTCCTTCTGGATGATCCTTGCAATATCGGCCATGGATCGCTCTTCGCGGACCGCTTCCATGAACTCATGGAAGATACTGGAGAGGGAGGGAAGACTGGTGATGCCGTTGATAATATTGAGGAGCTCATTGGACTTGAGAATGCGCCGGGTATTGAGGATGTGCTCTATCTTCTGTTCGATGTCATCGTTGAGCCAGGGTTTGAGGATGTAGGTCGAGGCAAGGCCCCTGGTGAGTGACTCCACGGCAACGGATTTTTCGATGTACCCGCTCAGTATGATCCGTGCAGTACGGGGATAACGCTCCCGCACCTGCTGGAGGAATTGAAGTCCGTCCATGTAGGGCATGCGGTAATCGGTGACCACGATATCCACGTCTTCCCTGTCCAGGATGTCCAGACCCTCACGGGCTCCAGGCGCTGTGAGCACCTCGAAGGGTGCATTGAGGAATCCTCGCTTGATACTCCGCAGGACATTTATCTCGTCGTCGACAAAGAGAACCTTTCCTTGAACACCGGGACAATCAGGCACTATCCTGTACCTCCACTACGACCTTCGAGGTTTGTGGAAGCTTGATGGTGAACTTCGCTCCCTTCCCGGGTTCACTCTTCACGAGCAGGTCTCCACCGTGCTTGTTGACAACAATATCGTAGGAAATGTTGAGTCCGAGGCCAATGCCCTCTCCCGCATCCTTGGTAGTGAAGAAGGGATCGAAAATTCTGCTGATAATCGATTTCGGTATGCCGGGACCGTCGTCGTCGATCTCACAGTATACGTGGTGCTTATCGGAATAGGTCTTGATGCGGATGTGTCCTTTTTCAGACCGTCCCTGCGATTCAATTGCCTGTGCAGCGTTGACAATGATGTTCAGGAGCACCTGATTGATCTCGCTTCCAATGCACTCGATGGCAGGGACGGTCGAGAAATCCCTCTCAACCTCCGCCACATACTTGATCTCGTTTCTCGCAACGGTTAGCGTGCTTTCGAGCGCCTCGTTGAGATCGTACACCTCGATCTTGCTCTCTTGATCGATGCGTGAGAAATTACGCAGGCTCGTGACGATTTCGGTGATTCGGGCCACTCCTTCCATTGACTCTGCGACGAGATCCTTGATGTCATTCAGGATGTAGTCCAGCTTCTTCTCATCCCTGAAGGCAAGTATTCTGGATTTGTCATCAGGTCCGCTCTTTTTGTCTTTACCGTGTAACAGATAGCGCTCACATTTGTTGATGTACTCCCTGAGGATGCTGATGTATGATTTGAGGCTCGTGAAGTTGCTCGATATAAACCCCACAGGATTGTTGAGCTCATGGGCAATCCCTGCGGCGAGCTGCCCTATGGAAGCAAGTTTCTCTTGTTGAATGAGCTTGGGCTGTGAATTCCGCACGTTGAGCAGTGAGTCCAGGAGCTCGACACTTCGCTTGTGTACATGCATCTCCTGTTTGACCGTGCGGGTTATGTCCCGAACGATGCCGGCATAAGCCGTGATTCGGCCGGACCGTTCCCCGATGCTGCATGAGGTCATCAGTGTGGCAAGCAACTCCCCATTCTTCCGAACAAGGGTTGCCTCGAAATCCTTCACCACCCCCCTGTCTTCCATGAGCTTCTGCCAGGTACAGTAGTTCTTTGTGCTGTGAAACAGGTTACCCAGATTGCTCACGGAAAGCAGATCCTCTTTCGAATCATAGGAAAGCAGTTCCACAGCGGCAGGATTCACATCGATGAGCATTCCCTGCGGATCAGAGACCCATACCGCTTCGCCGATCTCCCTGAAAAGCTGGTGGAAGGTATGATCCAGCACGCACTCCAGGCTCTGGGAACTCTTACCCATGGCTCTCTCCATCCCAAATTATAGGTCACGAGTGACGGGATTATCAAAATTATTTTGTAAAGCTCATTTTTTTGAAATCTGAATACTCTTTTACTACAATTGTAGGTAGAGGTGGCCCATGCCCGTAACATCGGGAGGAGGTAACAGCACGGTGCAACACAAAATTCTGTTTGTTGACGATGAGGTCAATGCGCTTTCGGCGTTCAAGCGTCTCTTCTTCATAGACAATGACATAGAAGTGTATACGGCTAAAACCGGCACCGAGGCTCTGAAAATTCTCGGGTGCAACGAAATCGATCTGGTGGTCTCCGACATGAGAATGCCACAACTGAGCGGGAATGACTTTTTGAAGTACATAAAGGACAAGTACCCCAATATCATGCGGATCATGCTCACAGCCTATGCCGACGTACCGACCACCCTGGATGCAATCAACAAGGGTGAGGTGTATCGATTTCTCACCAAGCCGTGGAACGATGAAGAATTAAAGATGACGGTGCAAAATGCACTTGCATATCTCGAGTTGAAAAGACGAAATGAAGAGCTGAGTAAGGTCATCTGGAACAAGAACAGGGAACTGAGTGTACTGAACAAGAACCTGGAAAACAAAGTCCGACAGAGAACTGCAAGGCTCGAGAAATTGAATGATCAGTTACAGCTCATGAACGAAATCTTAAAACAGAATTTCGATGAAGTCATACATCTCCTTATCGGGACCATCTCACTAATTCACAAGGATCTTGCCGCCCATTCGAAGCGCGTGGCCCATCTCTCGAGACTGCTCTGCGACGAGATTGGTCTCGAAGAGGACCTGAAGAAGCTGATTTCCCACGCAGCATTTCTCCACGATATAGGACTGCTCGGAGCATCCGATCATATCTATGCCATGGAAATCGAGAAACTGGACGACAACAGCAGGAACTTCTACCTGTACCACCCGGTTATCGGAGAAAAACTTATCGGTTCGGTAAAGACATTGAGACGTATCGCGAAACTCATCCGCTCCCATCACGAAGAGTACAACGGAACGGGTTTTCCCGATAAACTCAGAGGAGCACGCATACCGCTTGGCTCTCAGATCATTAAGATCACCAGTGATTACGACAACCTGCTCTTCAAGAAGGGATTCTCCTCCGAGGAATCTTTGAACCAGATCAAGGCACGTTCGTATAAGTCGTACGATACGGACCTCATCAATAGTTTCGAGAAAACCGTATCCAAAACCAATGTGCCTCAGCACCGTCCCGTTCGACGTGTCATGGTCAAGGATCTTCAGGTGGGCATGTACCTGCTCGATGAGATCACCCTGGAAAACGGTGTGCTGCTCGTTCCTAAGGGAATTATCATCGACGAGACTATCAAGCGCAAGCTCGAAACCTTCTGCTCGCTGCTCAGGGTGGACAGAAAAGTGGAGATCAAGTATCTGGATGAAACTTGATAGATTGGGTGTCGGAAATCATCACTGCGTGAGTGGTATGGTTCTTCTACAATGCTGTAACAACGGATGTATTCAGTGTATATTCCAGATCAAACAAGTATGAGAGATAGTTGTATTTTTCCGTGAGAACTGCGAGTTTCGACTCCAATAACCGATCGTTTGCATCCTCGAGCCTCAGCAGATCAGTCACTCCCGCGTTGTACTCCAGTTCCGTAAGATCATACACCTTTTGTGCTAAAACGACGTTCTGTTCGAGAGATGCCATTGATTTAAGGGATTTTTGCAGGTTCAAAACGCTGGTTTCGATGTCAACCGCAACACGCTGCAGGGTATCAGTCAGCTCCAAATGAGCCATCGCGATGCTGTCGTCGATTTCCTGAACCGAAACTTTGCTTTTAGATGAGGGAATGAGGCTGTCAAGGGGTAACGACAGACCCACCCGAAATGTGAAACCATCCAACCATTCAGCGGCATTTACCAGATTGGTATGTAAGGGATCACGCACACTTGTCGTCAGAGAACTCGAAACAGAGAGTACGGGTGCAAATCCAGCTGCCTTGACGAGCTTTTTTTGATTTTCAAGTAACTGAATAGTCTTTTCCATACTCTGCACGGACAGGCTTCCCGAAGCGTAGCTGTCAATCAAGTGTCCGGACTCCAGGGAAATTTCTTCTATATCTATAATGCCAATGAGTTTTAAATCCAAATTCTCTCGAAGACCGAGCAACTGTCTAAACTGCAATTCAGCGGTCCTGTACATAACCTGTGCGCCCTCGAGCTCAGGTTTCAAATTCTCGAGCGTTACCAGGGTATTCAACATGGTGAGCTCCGACACCAACCCACTTTCATAGTTCAACTTGGCCTGATCGTATCTCTTTTGAGCAGTATCTATGTTTTGGTTCAGTATTTCTATTCCTTCCTGCAGGAGTATAAGATAGTAGAAAGACTTTTGTATCTCTCTGATTAAGCCTTTCTCCACTTCTTCAAGGCTTATTTTACCCGATTCATATTCCAGCAAGGCTTCTCTTATGCTGTATTTTTTTGTCCCGGTAAGATCCAAACTTGCCCTAATTCCAGCCGATATATACCACTGGGAAGTATCAGGAAAAAGTTGAGAAAGTGCTTCTGCCTCATTTATGTAACTCGATGTCGCATCGATGCTCATGCTTGGCAAATACTCGTTCCATGAGCTGCTTTTCACCCTTTCCCTTGTTCTCAGATCGATCCGTTCCGATTGAAGGTTCAGGTTGTTTTGCAGAGCCATATCCACCGCAGTCTGAATATCCAGGTTCAATGTTTCCGCATGAACGGCAAAGACCCCTATGAACGGGAATAAGCAGACTAAAATTACACGTTTGGCTTTAAAAAAAAGTTTCTTCATGTGTTCTGTCCTCCAATCAGCCCTGCCCCCAATGGGACTTCTTTCTCAAACCCTCTTCCGGTGTCTTCAGTCTTATAAGACTGAGAATGCTCGGAACCATGAACAGCGTAAAAAGTGTCGAAACCAGCAGACCTCCTGAAACGGCAATGCCCAGGGGTTGGATGATATTCGAACCCTCACCAATGCCGATTGCAATGGGGAGCATACCGAACACGGTCGTCAGCATGGTAATAACAATTGGAGTGAAGCGAATTCCCGAAGTTTCCACCAGTGCATCGATCCTGTCACCGTAACTCGAACCAATTTTCAGGTAAAAATCGATCATGATGATCGCGTTGTTTACCACGATCCCCGCTAATAGGATCGTGCCGAGCATAGAGTTCAGGCTGAGCGTTGATTTGAACAGGAAAAGGCTGAAGGCAACTCCGATGAACCCCAGAGGAACAGTTACGAGAATGACCAGGGGGATGATAAGAGAATTAAATTGAAAAGCGAGGAGCACATAGATGAGTACCACCGATGCAGCCAGAGCGATGAAAAGTGATTGGATGGCCTGTTGCATCTCCTCCTGGGGGTTATCGAACACCACGGAATACCCAACCGGAATCGTGAGTTTTGCATCAACTTCATCCCGTACGCGCTGCTCATACTCACTACGAAGAGCTGAAGGAGTGCCCGGAGACATCCTCGCGTACAATCTGAAAACCCGTTCACCGTTTTCCGAGGCAATGCCGGAGATGCTGGTTACTTCTTTGAAATCAAAGAAGTGCTTCAAGGGAATCGCACTCTGATTGTAGGGAATGAGAAAATTCTCCAGTTTCTCTCGACCCTCTATCTGGGACTCCGGGTACACAGCGGCGACCTCAATGGTCGTCTGATCCTGTTCGAACTCAACAGTTGTCGTGCCACCCAGTATCTTGCGCACTAACCTGAGGAGGCTGCTTTCACTGAGCTCGGGATACCCGTCAATGACCTCTACCCTCGATGTCATGGAAAGTTCGTCAGAGAGGTTTGTTGATGGATCGGTGAAGACCCAGGCGTACAACTCCGTGTCGTTTATGAGATCCCGCACTCTTTCAAGCAGGGTAACAGTCTCAGTCGGATCATCTCCATGTACGCTGATCTGGAGATCCATGGTGCGGGGAAGGGGAAGTTCAGCCGGGTCCCACATCATCACATTGTAGTACCACGTATTGTCACTGACGAAAAGCTTTTGCAGTTCATCAACTACTTCTTCCGCATGCTGTGCGCTGGTGAGATTGATAAAATAACGGTTGAATCGACCCCACACATCGGCGTAGGTGCCCTCAACGTACTGGCCCACCTGCTCTTTAATCCGCGCTTCCATTTGAGGGATAATTTCCTGCACGATCTGCTCGGGATCATCAATGGAAGGGCTTCTGAAGAACATTACTATACGGTCACTGACGGGGGGTGAGATGATTTCCTTGGGTATCAGCGGGAGAACGCGTAGTACAGAAAATGCCAGGAGTCCGAAGGAGAGTAGCATGAAGAGGACTGTGGCCCACCTGCGTCGAATAAGACCGCGCAGCATGGTCTTGTAAAGATTTATAAAGAACCCCATTACCCCCATCGAATATCGCTGGAGACCTCTCATCGAAGCTTCCGAGGAAGGTTCAGGGCGACGTCTTTTCAACCGGTACGCCATGGAGGCAATCAAGGGAATCAGGGTCAGCGCAACAACCATTGAAATCAACAGTGTAAAAATAACCGTTTTTGCCTGATCACCAAGGATGGCATTCGTCAGAGGAGCCGTGAACAGAATTGGCAAAAATACCAGTACGGAGGTAAGAATCGAGGCAACGACAGGAGAACGGACCTGTGCGACGGCCCGCACGATCAAGTCCTTGAGATGCCCGTTATCACTGATCGGTGATTCCTCCCTGCGGAAACGATGAATGTTTTCAATGATGACGATCGAAGGGTCAACGATCATACCCACCGCCAGCGCAATACCTCCGAGGGAGATCAAATTCAGGCTGACATTGAAGAAATACATTAATATAAAGGACAGAATCAGGGTTACAGGGAGAGAGATGCCAATGAGCATCGTGTTTCGCAGTTCACCCAGGCTCAAAAGTATAACCAGCATTGCTAAGGCTGCACCAATCATTGCCGCCTGGACAACATTCCGGATGGAACGGTTTATATACTCCGCCGGATCAAGGTACAGATGAAAAACTGAATCATCAGGTAGTATACCCTCCCCCTTTGCCTCCTCCAATACATGCTGCACATCCTGGGACATCTTACGGACATTCCCACCGTCCACTGGTGAAGCAGTAACTCTAATTCCCGGGGCACCGTCCATCACAAAAGCACGATCCGGCAGAGCATAGTCGATCTTTATGTCAGCAATATCCTGAAGCCTGATGGAGACATTCCCTTTTTGAGCGACGATGATCTTGCCGATATCGTATACAGATTCAACTCCACTTCTAAATCGCACACTGTACGCAGTATTACCATCGTCGAGCCTGCCGATAGATTCCGGGCGATATCCGCTTAGCAGCGCTTCTTCTACCTTTTCGATGGTTAACCCATACGCAAGCATGTCCATCTGCTTGAGTATTACCTCGGCATTGATCTCCTCGACGTTGAAAATCTCAATACTCTCAGCATCCTCAATCCGATTCAGCCTGGGCTGAATCGCAGTTTTTAATATTTTGTAGAGTTCCTCCGGACTCACGGTCCTGGAGGTCACGCCCATCATGAGGTATCCGGCATTCTCGCCGGAAAAGAAACGAACTGTGTACCTATCCTCGTATTCGGAAGGAAGCATGTCCATGATACTGGTCATTGCAGATTCAACATCCGACTTTGCCCGTTCGCTGTCGGTTTTCCAGTCAAAGGTCAGGGTGAAATCGCTCCGGTCGTTCTCATACTCCACCTCGACAATATCCACCCCGTCGATGGCGATAAATCGGGATTCAATGTCCTCTGCGTACTCATTCGAAAAATCGATAGCTGATATTCCGCTGTGATAGATTACGGCCCGGACTCTCGGTCTTCTGGTCTGGGGATACAGTTGAATTGGAAGCCGGGTGACAAGGAGTCCACCAGTAGCACAGAGTAAGACAAAGAGGAGAAGGAATCCAATACTCTTACGGAACATGTAGAGCAGCATGTTATGAACCTGGCACGGAGATCTTTGTGCCTTCCTTTTCTCTTCCTGTTAAACTGGTCAGGTATTTCTCACCAACCTTCAAACCTTGATCAATCATCACCAGATCCTCATATGTTGGTCCCAGAACAACCTCTCTGGCCTCCAGTTCCTGGGCTTCGTTCACTACCCAAATGAAGTATTTACCATACCGGCGAACTATAAGGTTCCGGGGAACAAAAAGACCCTTTGCTCTGTCAATCGGCAGGCCTATAACGACGAACTCTCCGACATAGGTACGCTGGCTATTGGGAAAATGAAAGGTAAGTGTAAAGAGCCCCGTGTTATAATCGGGTTCCTGAGAACGGTTAACCAGATTGCCCCTGATGGCAACACCTGCGGAAGTTTGAGCAGATACATCCTGGCCGATTCCTACTTTAAAGGCATCTTTGTCGCTGATGCTTGCTTCCAGAACATAACCTTCGGTGCCGATGATCACGACCGCAGGTTCAGCGTTTTCAATCTCATCCTCAACCTGTATCAGAACCTCAGACACCCACCCGGATATACGGGCAGTAACGACGCTAGGCTTAAAAACGTTCGCCACGTCATCCTTGCGTTTGATACTGAAGAGTTCCTGTCCCTCTTCGACGAAATCACCTTCCTCAACTGCCACTGTGCGGACATAGCCATCGTTTGGTGCCCTATGAACGATCCTGCTCTTGGGCTGAAGACGCCCGACAACCGAGATGGTACGGAACTGTTCGGTAATTTTTACAACCGCTACAACGTCCCCTGTTCGACCTGGCGATTGTGTCTGCTGAGCAGATACTAAAGATACTGAAAAAAATATGAAAGCCATGATCGACAAAAACCAATACTTATTCATCCTGTAACCCCTTTACATGATCCAAATCATAAAGGTTCGTAGGAAATTTAGCCAATAATTACACACATAGACAACAACACTTTAAAAATGTCCCGCAATTTTATGAAAGGGAAAAAACAATTGACATGTATTATTAAGTACTATATATTACGATAACACTTTTAATTCATAATATTTTTAATAAAAATTATTAAATTAACTTATAATTACTAATAATAACAAAATGTGTCCTGATATGAAAGAATCCGAAACACAATTCATAACCGCAAGAGATGTTTCCAGGCTTCTTGACATCAATGAAAAAAAGGTGTACGCATTGGCCCAGCAGGGCAAGATACCCGGCACCAAGATCACGGGGAAATGGCTTTTCCCAAAAACAGAACTCGAACAATTCCTTCGCAGGAAAGCAACGAGCACTCTCAAGAAGTTTTCAACCGAGTTTGCTTTGGCAAAGAATATTCTGCTCGTTGCGGGCTCCGATGACCCCATCATGTATCCGGTTCAGGGGATCATTCACTCCCTCCATCCCGATTTTGTCCTCTTCTCAGCGAGCGTTGGAAGCAGTGAAGGGCTCAGACTCCTGAGTAAATCATTCTGCCACATAGCCTTGAGCCATCTTTACGATCAGGAGTCAGACGATTATACCTTTCCCTTCATACACACACTCTTTGTTGACCCTGAAGAGCTTGTGGTTATCAACCTCTTCTTCCGAACAGTCGGTTTCATCACAAAGGAAGAACCCGTGCGCTCTTTCTCGGAAATCGCATCGAAAAACCTTCGTTTCATCAACCGGCAGGCAGGGTCGGGAATTCGGACCCGCGTCGACCGTATGCTTTTGGAAGAGCATATTGAGAAGGACCGTATAAATGGGTATACGGAAGAGGTCAATACTCACTTCAGCGTTGCCAACAGTATCCTGAGCGGAAAAGCGGACGCCGGTATTGCCACCGAAACGGTTGCGAGATACGTCCACCTCCAGTTCACGGAACTTTTCGAAGAGCGCTTCGATATGGTGGTATACAAGGATTCATTCTTCGAGCAGAATGTTCAGACCTTCATTGAGTTCATACGCTCCGATACCTTTCTCGAGCTCATCGCCAATCTCAAGGGATACAGTAGCCGGGATACAGGGAAGGTCATTTATCCAAAGAGCACCCTTTGAAAGGAGATACGTTGTGAAAAGATTTCTTCTTACTGCTTTTGTGTTTCTCTTTGTGGGTTTTCTCGCTCTCTGTGTGCTGGCACCCGTTACCCTATTCGCGAAGAACCCGGTGCTTCGCATGGCAACTACAACGAGCACTGACAACACGGGATTGCTCGATATTCTCGCACCTGTCTTTCAAAAGGACACCGGGATTGAGCTGCAATGGGTGGCGGTTGGTACGGGAAAGGCGCTCGCGCTCGGCCAGAACTGCGACGTGGATATTCTCATGGTACACGCACCTGACGCGGAGAGGAAGTTCGTTAACGACGGGTTCGGTGTCGACCGTAAGGAGTTCATGTACAACGATTTCATTATCATCGGACCGAAAAGTGATCCTGCCCGTATAGCTGGAAAATCGGTGCAGGAGGCTCTCACACGAATAGAATCCAGCAGCGCCCCCTTTGCAAGCAGGGGTGATGACTCGGGAACGAACAAGCTGGAAATCAGCCTCTGGAAGTCATCGGGTTTTTCCATCCCCGATCGTGAGAGCTGGTACATACAGACGGGACAGGGAATGATCGCAACCATTATAATCGCTGAGGAGCGCGATGCGTACACCCTCACCGACCGTGGCACCTACATCAAGTATGAAGCGAACAAGAGTGGGAATCCCCCACTCACCATACTCGTCGAGGGTGACACCAGCTTGCTGAATCAGTACAGTGTCATTGCCATCAACCCGGAGCGCTGCCCCTCAGCCCAGTACGAGCTGGCCATACAGTTCGTTGACTGGATTACCTCAGATAAAACTCAGCAGCTCATCGGTGATTTCAAACTTTTGGGGAAGCAGCTTTTCACGCCAAACGCAGAATAGGCTATGGGCTACATTGCCGAAGGGGTTGTCACAGCCCTCAAGCTCCTTGTGCGCGGGGATCCCGAGACCTACTCCGCCGTGTTCACCACACTTCGGGCTTCCTCAATCTCTATCTTAGCAAGTCTGGTTATAGGGATTCCCCTTGGGTTTCTGCTAGGATACTATAATTTTCCGGGCAAGAGGCAGATCCGGGCGCTTGTCGACACCCTCCTCGCCCTGCCTACCGTGGTGGTGGGTCTCGTCGTCTATGCGCTCATCACGAGAAGAGGGCCCCTGGGGGGCCTTGGACTTCTCTTCACCATACCTGGTATCAGCGTTGCCCAGACCATACTCATTCTCCCTATTGTCATCTCACTGACAGCGACAGCCATTTCCAATCTGGATATTCGGTTCAAGCGAACAGTCATGACCTTGGGCGCGGACAGGAGAAGAACGGCCATTACGGCACTGTATGAATCCAGATACGGAGTTCTGGCTGCGGCCGTGGCCGCCTATGGACGGGCGATCGGTGAGGTCGGCGTGTCAATGATGATAGGAGGCAATATCAAGTGGCATACGAGGACCATTACCACCGCCATTGCTCTCGAAACCGGCAAGGGGCAGTTTGCTATGGGTATTGCACTCGGCCTTATACTCCTCCTTCTTGCCTTTATCATCAACTGGATACTGCAGATCATGAAACGAAAAACGTGACGGACCTGTAAAATGTATACATCTGCTGTCTTTGAAATTAAAAACCTCAAACGCCAATATGGCCAGGGTTTCCTGCTTGACATTCCCTCTCTCGTAATTGAACGGGGTAAGTCCTATGGATTTGTGGGACCAAACGGGAGCGGAAAGAGCACTCTTCTGAGGATGCTTGCCTTCATCGACGAGCCTGACGAGGGAACGATCCGTTATCATGGAAACGACAGTATGGGAGAGAGGGGTTATGTAACCGAGGATCGAACCATTAGGGTGTCAGTCACAATGCTCCTCCAGGAGCCTTACCTGTTGAAGAGATCGGTTTTCGAAAACGTCGCCTATGGTCTTCGTACACGAGGTATGAGAAGAGGATTGCGTGAGCGTGTGTACGAATCCCTCAACATGATCGGGCTGAATCCCGAAACCTTCTCGCATCGAAAATGGTCAGAGCTCTCAGGGGGTGAATCCCAGCGTGTCGCTCTTGCCGCACGGCTCGCGCTCAAACCTGATGTGCTCATACTGGATGAACCCACCGCGAGTGTGGACCGTGTAAGCGCCCATCTGATAAAGGAAGCGATCAAGGTGGTAAGGAAAAACTACATGAGCACCCTGTTGATTGCAAGTCATGATCTTGTGTGGCTCCACGAGGTCAGTGATGAAATATTGAGGATGCACGAGGGGCTCATCATGGGGTCTGAAGAGGATAATTTCATAACAGGGCCCTGGTCGCTTGAGGACGATGGTCTGTGGAGCACAACACTTCACGATGGGCAGCAGATACGGGCACTAAAGCCTCCATCACCCACCAGTATCGCGCTTCTCAACACCGTCAGCACCATTGTAACAACCGAACGCCCCGATCACCTCTCCGCACAGAACATACTCGCGGGGCGGCTCATGCACATATATACTTTCGAAAACTCAGAGAGGGTCAAGCTGGACATACAAGTGGCGAACCTGTCTCTCAACGCCACTGTCACCCGTGCGGCAGTACGTGCACTGGGTTTAATGCCCGGACTGGATGTATGGGTGGTCTTTAAAGCCTCGTCGCTTCAGTGGCAGTGATAAAAAGACGGAGTCTATTGAAAAATACCATGAGCAGGAGCAGGTCCAGACAACGCAACTAAGTTGGCAGCATCGATGAAACCCGCGTGCACCGTAGAATGGCAGGTTCTTCAATATGATTGCATATCACTGTCTTCTATGACTAATGCTGCAGTTGCATACGATTCTATATCAACTTCTTCGTAGTATCTTTTCCTTTCATTCAAATATCTTGCAGAGACACCCACTGTTGTCCCCCATTTTATTGTTTCAAAGAAATAAACATCATAACTCCAAATAAAATTTTCCGTAAAATCTTCTAACTCTTCGTACTCAAACTCCCATTTTTTCGATTCTCCAATCGGTACTTCTTTATGAAACCTACCCTCTACACATACATTCATTGTATCTATTCCAGCATTTTTTACTTCCAGTTTCGCTTTACTGCTGCAAGAAACAGCTGTCACAATTGAAAGAAGTAATATACCCAATACCATCTTTCTCATAGTTGAACCTCCTTTTCACCTAGGCTCCTGCAGATGAACCTTGGTCCCGTCCACCATGAGAACCCAATAGAGCACCAGAAAAATTAAGTTGACCGCAAGTCTGTCCTCTGGTACGCTAACCCTAAGGATGAGATTAATTTCGAGTTTTCTCACCGGGCTATACCACTATGTGGTGGGTGATGCTACCACTAAGGATAGCCCGATTTTTTTATCCGTCGCAACCCTTATCTATGGGGAAATCATGTAATTTTGGGACATTCACCCTAAATAATCTGTTTTAGCAAGGAGAATCATTCATGTGGACCGGATCCGTAAAGGTGTTGTCAGATAAAGATGCAAATAGAATCCATGCTGCCTCACTCGAAGTTCTTGAAAAAACAGGAACCTTCATACCTCACGAGGAGATACTCAACAGACTGGATGATGCTGGAGCCCGTGTTGAGCGATCGACCAAGATAGCACGTTTTCCCTCCTTCATAATTGAAAATTCAATGCAGAAAGCGCCACATACAATTGCTCTCCATTCGAGAGGGAGCAGGGAGACAATCGAAATAGGACACGGGTTGACACATTCGGTCAACGGTTTCGATGCAACCTTCATGCAGGATTTCAGGACACGCGACAGGCGCCCGATAACAAAGAAAGAAGTGGGGAACTTTGCAAAAATAGCTGATCAGTTGAAAGATATCGATATCGTTGGTGTGCAGGGTATTCCCCAGGATGTACCGCAAGATAAAGCAGGGGCATACGCTGTCCAGATGCTCCTCGAGAACACATCGAAACACATCATTATCGCTCCCGATACCGGAAAAAGTGCAGCTACCATATTCAGAATGATCGAAGCGGTGACAGGGTCTGATGATATCGGATCCAAACCGGTTGTATCCTGCCATATTTCCCCATCAGCGCCGCTCAGGTGGACCCCTGAGGCGTGTGAAATAATCATGCATGTCGTAAAACAAGGCATACCCTTCTACATACTACCGGCACCAATGGCGGGCGCCACGTCACCGGTCACCCTGGCCGGGCATCTGGTCCAGCACAATTCACAGATTCTTACCGGCATGGTGATTGCACAGGTATTAAATCCTGGCCATCCCGTGGTGTACTGCAATGCACACACGCTCTTCAACATGAGGGAAGGGAACCCGATTATCGCAACTCCTGAAACTCTTCTGCTTCGATTTGCCGGCGCACAGATGGCGAATACATACGGTATTCCAAGCCATTCCATCGGGTTTGACACGGAGGCTCATATCGTTGACCAACAGTGCATCTGGGAAAAGGCCCTCTCGGCAATGGCCTGTGTCAGCGCCGGTATAGACGTCATGGTGAACCTGGGTATGTTCTCTACAGGGCTCAATGTTAGCTATGAATCACTCGTTATCGACCACGAGATTTTCAGCCAGCTGCGCCGTTTTCAAAAAGGTATCGAGGTAACTGATGATCATCTTGCAGTCAACCTTATTAATAAGATAGGAACCTGGGGCTCTTATATAGAGGATGATCACACCCTCAGACATTTCAAGAAAGAAAATTGGTACCCGGACATAAGCTGCAGAAAGCTCTTCGAAAAGTGGTCTGATGAAGGTATGAAGGATGCGATGGCCGTGGCTCATGAGAAAGTGCAGGGTATCCTTTCACAAAAAACCGAGACCATTGTTGATGCCCGATTGAAAAAAGAACTCGAAAGAATTATCAATGAACCTTAGAGCTTATTCATTTTATTAACGCTCAGAATGAATGATAAACTCAATGAAATGCATGAGCACAGCATACTTATTTACAATTTCATATACGTTATCTCTTTCCAGCTTAAATTTGGCACAACTGATGAGCAACCTAGCCTTTCGCCATAAATCCGCCGTCGACAGGCACGATAACACCATTTAGCATTGCAGCCTGATCACTAAGCAGTAAAATAACGGCATTGGCCACATCGATGGGCTCATTAAATCTTCCCAGGGGTATCTTGCTTAACATCGCTGCACGTCTTTCAGGATCACTCCATGCTTTTTTCCCAAGGGGGGTCATAGTCACAACAGGCGCCACCGCATTAGTGCGTATCTTATGAGGACCAAGCTCTAGCGCCATGCACCGTGTGAGCTGGTCAACACCAGCTTTCGATATGCAGTACGTCGTATGGTCCTGGAACGCTACCACATTGGCTACACTGGAAATATTTACTATGGCTCCTCCACTTTTTCGTTCAATCATGTTTTTCGCAATTACTTGCGAAACTATCATCATTGCACGAACGTTCACGTTCACAGTTTCATTGAAATTCTCGATTGTTGTCTCGAGAAAAGGCTCTAATATAACAACACC
>SMTZ1_10004495_pt1 | contig 16602 bp, 26 predicted proteins | sample DeeMarSWOR136_30_FD_25667 | JGI IMG/M metagenome (IMG submission 25667)
GGCAGAGGAAATAATCAAAAAGCTCAAATGCGAAATCCAAGAGCTCTAAACTTGTTTTCTCTAGTGCTCGGAGCAGTCTATAGCCCCCTTATATGGAGAAGCAGTTCAGAACGCTAACTTATTATGTGGAGTATTGACGTTTAGAACGTAAGGCTTATGGGGGTAAAACAAGAAAAAGGTGATAGGAAAAAATGAGCAAGAAAATAACCCCGAAGCCATACGAGAAAGACAAATACTTCAAGCAGTGGCTAATCGGTCTTAGCCCACGAACCAAAAAGAATTACCGAGAAGAATACGGAAAGTGGAACGAATTCATAGGCATGACGCCGACGGAGCAGATTCAGAAGCGATTGAGTGACACGGCTAGCACGGACATGACGCAAAGAATGTTCTTCGAAAACAAGTTTAGGGCGTTCAAAGAACACTTGGAGAAAACCGAAGTTCTAAAGCCTTCAAGTCTCAAAACCTACTTGAAAACCGTTGCGAGCTTCTTTAGCAGAAACGGTTTACCATTGAATCTTAAACGCGGAGACTGGGAAAGCACGAAGACGCAACAAGTGATTAAGCGGTTCAAGCTCTCTAAAGAAGACGTTAAGGCAATGTACGCGCACGGCAATCTTAGAGACAGAGCTTTACTTTTAGTGTTGGGTCAAAGCGGATTTTCGGAAGCCGACGTTTCTGAAATGAAAATCGAGAACCTAAAGGGAATAACGGAGAACCCCGAAACAGAGCATTATTTCTTAGAAAAGGCACGCGAGAAGACGGGCGAAATACAAGCGACATGCTTCAGCTACGAAGCCGTGCACGACATTAAAGCCATGCTTCAAGAACGGCAAAATCCACAAGAAGGCTACCTTTTCGTTAGCACAACTAAGGGCTTAGGCGACAAGTTGGAAGTTCGCTCGATAAACGACGCAATGAAAAACTTAGCGGTAAAGACGTTCGGTGAAGAAAAGGCTAAGGAATTCCAAACAAAGACGTTGCGAAGTTTCTGTAACAGTGCATTGCTACGTGCAGACCTCAAAAGCGAAATCAAAGACCTTATGATGGGTCATGGGCGAAAAGGGGCACGCGGTCACTACGACTACGACGAATACACAATTAAGGAAGCCTACCAGAAAGCGTTTGACCACTTGAGCATAAACGGGATACAAACGAGACAAGACATAAAGCAACTCAAAGAAGACATGAACAAAATAATAGGAGCGCAACAAGTAGAAATCTCAGAACTAAAGCAAAAGATAGAAAACACGGACGCAACAGCGAAAGAAACGGCTGAACAACTGAAAATAGCAGTTCAAGAACTTAGGGAAATCAGCGAAAAAATGGGAAAACTTAGCGACGAAGAACAGTACAAGGATTATGTCAAACAACAAAAGAAGGCGTGAATGAGCTAGGCGTTAGTTCGAATCATGGGTTGATATTTGCGACAAAAGCCTAGCCCATGTCACTAATTTTCCTATTCTACTTGCACATAATAGCCTTCTATTTTTACTTGCCCAGCCTTCATAACGTCGGCTTCAGTCGGGTTCTCTGGAACCTTGAACTTAACCGTCAGCTTAACCGCGTCGTCTGGGTGTAATAGCTTCTTTGCTATGGAAACTTTAACGCGCTTGTCGGGGTGTGAAACCTTAGTTACGTGGAAGTCGCCCCACCAATCATTTTTAACATAGGCATATGCTACGGCTACGGTTCCAGCTAAAGCCTTGTTTTTAAGCTCAAGTTTCTCGCCGTCAATGAATGTTACCACTACTTTAGTGTCCCATTCTATCGCGTCAATCGGCTTTTTGCACTCTTCGTCAGCGTAAATCCTTATCGCCATTATTCTCCCCCCTAATCACCACATCTGCAAACTGAGCTTTTGCATCTTGGACATATTGTTCTTTTCAGATTTTCCTCAACGTTTTCGTTGAATTCGCGGGCTATCTGTTGGATTTCCCGCTCCCGTTCTTCCTCTGAAGGTCTGTTCCACATTCTAAGAACGGAAGGGTCTAACGTGTACTCGGTTTTTTCTTCTGGTTCAGCCGTCGGCTTTTCGTTTTCGTCGCCCAGTATGCCCCGCTTGAATTCTTCGACGGCTTCCTCTGGGCTTAACGGTTCTTTGCCTTCCTCGTAGTTTTCTATGGCTTCAGCTAGGGCTTGTTCGAAAGTCTGTCCAAGAATCAGTATGTTCTTCCATTCTTTCGGTTTGCCCATGCTTTTAGCTTTTCTTCTGAACTTCATGGCAATTTTGTTTCTGATACGCCTTCTGGTGTTTTCATTCATTCTGTTGTTCCTCTTCTTTTAGTTCTAGTTCGCCTAAATCAACCGCTTTTTTAACATGCTTAAGCATCTCTGGATTTTTCCGAACTTGCTCCAATTCTTCAAACCACTTTTGAAGTTTCGGGGAAGACCCCAGCAATTCACTTTTCTTTGCGACGCTTAGGGACATAACTGGTATTACAACCTCAACCTTCTCGGCTACGTTTAGGGGTTTCACTGGAATCTTTATGGTTTTTTCAATCTTCTTTTTCATGCTTCCTCTTCACCTTCCCCTTCGCTTTCTATGCTTTTTATCGCCGACGTGTCGGCTATTATCGTCTCTTTCCCGTCGCCATCTATGAACCGCAACCCGCCGATTCTCATTTCAACCGTCACTTTTTCGTCGTCGTCCTTGACGAAAACGAGAACAAAGATTTCCTTTTCAACGTCTTTCCCAAGCTTTTTCACGTCCTTAACCCATTGTTTCGCTTCCTCTTCAGTCAACTTTCCAGCCAATTCCCAAGCTTTTTTGCTTATCTTCACTTTTCCCTTCATGCCCTATCTATCCCCCCTTTAATCCCATGTTTTTAATGTAAAGTTGATAATTCTGCACGTCGCTAGCTCCCGTAGAAAACACCAAATCTCCGCAAAATTGACAGCAACCAGCGTTTTCCTTGATTTTAGCGTGAACTTTACGCTTACAATGATAGCAGTAATACTCGTTTAACGTGAATTCTGGTTTCGGCATAGGAGTTTTTTCGGCAACGGTTTTAGGTTTTTTTGGTTTGCGTTCTCTTTTAACGACGCCCATGCACTCTTTACATAAAACTTGACTTCCATAATAGGGCTTGAAGATTCTGTCACAGTTCAAGCATGCTTTTTCCTTGTAGCCCTTGTTTTCCCTCAATAAGTAGCGTTTTACATTGCACTCTTTTGAACAATAACGGTTTATCTTGTTTTTTGGAGTGAAAAGCCTATGGCAAACTGGACATTCTCGCGCTGGAAGGGTAGGTTTTCGACGCAACTTGTTAAAGTGAGCAACAGCACATTTCCTACTGCAAAAAACGTTGTCATGCTTTTTCGGCTGGAAAGGCACTCCGCAATTTTTACAATTTCTAATGCTATAATCAGCCATTTTCTTCAGCCCCCTCGTCTTCGTCTCCGAAAAGCGGGAAGGTTTCGGGTAGTGAATCAACTTTCTTCTTGTACTCGGTTAATTTTCGGCTGTTTTCTTCCCTCATCTTTTTATTTTTAAGTTTAAGCTCGTCAAGCTCGCATTGATTGTCCATGTACTTTTTCAGCTCTTCTGCGGAAATCAATGAACTGCCGTAAACCGATTTGTTAAGCGGAATGTCAATTTCATACTCGCGTTCTACGTAAGTTGTTTTCCCACCGACGGTGATAGGTACTTTAGCTTTTATTTTCGCGTTCATCTTCAGTTTTCTCCTTTTTTCTCGTTTTCTCTTCAACTTCAGCTTTGAGAACTTCAAGCTCTCCGAATTCACTCTCGAATTTCTGAAGCTCCTCATTGGTAATCGTGCCTATCCTCTTGAATTCCCTGTTTAAGACTATCCACATTGGGATTTCAATGGTTTGGGGGACATTCACTTCTTCGCTACCCACTTCTATTGGAAGTTTAGCTTTGATTGCTGGGCAAAAGTATATCTTCTTGAAACCATGCTTCTTTTTGTTACCTTCCATTTTCGTTAAGCTCCTTTTCGATTTTCTTGTTGCGTTCTTCTGGATTATCAAACTGAAGTGAGGGCATAGTGCTTGTTACAGACTGGTAATTTTCGCATATCTTGTCAAGAAACGGCTTTCCAAGCTTCAAGCCCACGTCGAGAAGGTAAACTATGACTTCCGATTCTTCCTTCCAGCCACAACCCAATAACGGACTAAACCTGTTCTGGTTCATAAATTTCTGGATTTTCTGCAAGGATTCTTCCGTAAACTTGATTCCACGTTTCTTTTTGTCTTCCAAAATCCTTTGTATTAAAAGCGCGTTGTCGCGTTGCGAAACCAAATACATTATTATAACGTCGGCTTTAGTGATTTTCTCGTTATTTAGTATGTCATTTCCCATAGCAACGAGACCACTACCCAGCCACGCGGGTAAATCCTTATTCTGAAATTCGAGAGTTGATTTTTCCATGTCTAACTTTCTCCTAAGTTTTTGAGGCGATTTTTAAGGCGAATAATCTCTTTTTCCAGCCGTTCAATTTCGTCTTTTGCTTGCTCAAAGTTCCGCGTCTGAACAAGAAGCATAATTACGAGCTTATTTCTTGAGTATTCTTTCGGGTCGTTGAGGTATTTTTCCCCGTCTTTCACAAAGGCTTTAACCCATTTCTCAACGGATTTTGCCTCTTTTTTATAGACCGAGAAATCCAGCTTTTTGGGTTTAGAAAACCTTTTAAGAAAATCGGGAAGCTCGCCTAAACCCATTCTGGAACGCTCCTATCTAACGTGAGGGCTTGCCTTCGTTGTAAAGCCGTAAATGACTTTTGCGTAGTTCTGCGTCAAGCAATTTATCCATAGAATCCCCGATACCTTTCGTGTCGCTGATTACATGCCACTCGTTTTCGCCGTCGTAAAGCTCTGGGCTAGTCGTCCAGTCAGATTTCCGCATGAGTTTCGCAAAGGCTATCTTTTGGTCGTAAGCTTGTTTAACTAATGCTTCGCACTGTTCAGCCGTTATTGGACAGCTTAAAGCAGTTAAACGGTCAGCCATAGCGTCGAAACCGTAGATTCTCTTTCCGTCTTTGCCTCTAACGCCCGTCTTAATCGCGTTGTTAAGGTTTGCCGAACCGTTAAGGAACGTCCAGCAATCAGCCGTGAAAACTTCCTCTGTGTCCAAATTCTGTATCTTCCGCGTGTTCCAGCCGAACACTAACACGTCAACACTAATCGGCAATATGTCAACGATTTTCTGTTTTGGTCGTATTGGTAGTTTCTTTACCATTTTCTATCACTGTCTCCTTTTGGGCTTGTGACCGCATGCGCTACAATACCCAGTTTCAGCGTAAACCTTCGCTTCTTTTCCGTACAACACTGTTTTGCATATGTGGCACTGTGCGACTTGAAAATTGTAGTTGTTGCCTTGAGGTCTATCAAGCAACCCGTCTTGCATCTGCTCAAATAATTCGCCGATTTTCTGGTCTGCAACGTTCTGCTCCGCTATTTCTTGAGGCGTTGTCGCTTCTTTCCGTCGGATTTTATAAAGTTCGCCTATGACGTTGCTTTGAACTTCTGAATTGCCTTTTGGTTTTGGCGGTTTTCTCACATGACCTTTTGGGGGCACGGCTTCAGTGCCGTCGTCGCCTTCGTCGAGTATGCCGTACTGCAACCTCACCATTTCCAGTTTGTTCGGGTCGTTGCCTATAAAACCTGAGATTTGGGCTTTCTTGCCGTCTGGGACGGATTCCAAAACCTTCTCTTTCTCGTTATCGAATTCTTTTAGTGCGAGAAGTTCAAGTTGAGCTTCTCTTTCCGCGAGTTTTTCTTCCGTTGACTTTTCGCCTTCGCCACTAACCACTTGTGGGGGTTCAAAATCTTGTGGCGTCCCGTCTGCTCCTTCTTTCTTGAAAACGTGTTCTACTCTGATTGTCTTCGGCTTTTCCTCGTAGCTTTCCTCTTCGTCATCTGTCAATTTTTCTTCTATCTCCTATTTTGTTTTATTTGTCCTTTCAAGACTGGGATTCGTATGATACGAGAACGTGATAGTTGGTTCTGTCATAGTCGAAACCCAAGACTTTCAAGGTGTGAGAGCTTTTAGACTGCTCATAGCTTTCTAGGGTTGACTTGATTGTCGCGCTGTTCCCGCTAACAACTTCGTAAACTTTTCCCAAAATCATCTACTCCTTTTGTTTTTCCTTAGTTTTTGTGGCTAGTTCGACCCTTTCCTTTTGGGCTTGAGAAATCAGTTTTCTAGTTTCCTCTACGGCTTCTGGGTTCAGATTCAAAAGAGCTTGAACCCTGAAAGAAAGCTTACCTATCGCGCCGTCTTGTATCTGCATCTTTCTGATTAAACCGTTCAGAACTATGTCGTGCTGTTTCACCTTGCCGAATAAGTCGTCCTTCACTTGCACGTTTGAGCTGAAGAATTGCCGTGCCCAGCCCACAGCCAAAACAACCGCGTCGCTCTGGTTCTTCAACTGGAATTCGGCTTTGAAATCGTTGATTGTAGTGATTGCCTCTTCAGTGAGCTTTAGAGATTTAAGGGTCATCTTTTACCACTTTTTTATACCTATTATATGGTAAAACACGCATATCACTTTTGTTCAGAAAAAAAGTGCGAAAAAATACCTAATTTTTTGTGTCAAACAAACAAGCCTATAAATATCAAAATGCCGTGTATATAAAGGCTCATAACGGTTTTAAGATTTAATGGCGACTGGGACTCAGCTAACCCAGCCGCCATGTGGTTGGGCAAGGCGCGCATAAAGTGAACCATATGCCAGACGAAAGGGAAGTTAGCTCCATTAACTTCTCCCGACGTGGTGTCTCCGCCCGTCGTGGGGCGAAGCTTCCTTAACGCGCCTTTACCCAGTCACCATGATGTTTGTTTCTCGAATTTCTCAAGCCACGTATCTATGAGGGTTTCGCTCCAAATTTTAGCGGTTTCTGGGTCGTCGTCTTTGTCCAGAGTGATTTCGAGTGTAAACTCAGCCTTGTGCCATTGCTTGTTTTTCTCTTTTGTAAAGCTTTTGCTAACAGTTATCCGTGAAGGGTACATTACCTTAACCCTGCTTTTCTTTAACTTGCTGTTCGAAACGTTCAACGTCACGGTCTATTGATTGCTCTCTTTCCTTGTATTCATCATCCAAAGTTTTCTGCTTGTCGTTTTTTCTAGCCCTATTCAAAAGCGTGCCTAAACTGACAGGTTTAAGCTCTTCTACGTTTTTTACTACGGTAAACTTGCCGTTGCCCAAATCAATAAGGTATTTTTCTGTAAGCATGGTGTTCCAGTATTTTTCTTTCGTTCTGTCGTCAGTACCTACACGGCTGAAACCCCTAGCATTAACAATAGACTCTTTTGTTGCGCCAACATCTAGTAACCCCTCAGCTTTAAGCGTATAATAAAGCAAAGTCGCCAACTGCCACGTTTTAAATGTACTATCCATAATGGTTACTCCCTAGTCATGTGCTTCCTATAACAGTCTATACTGCAAAACTTTTGAGTGCTCCTAGCCGCCTTGAACTTTCGACCGCAGACAGGACATAATTTTTCTGTCACGCATCTCACCTAATATATACGTACATACAACACTTATTACTTTTGTTCAAGAAAAAAGTGCGAAAAAATACCTAATTTTTCGCGACAAAAAACCGCATAAAACCCTTTGTGTGCGTGCAAAGCCCACAAGACTTATAGTGTTATTTAATATCACTAGAACTAACTGATAACTGACTAGACTAAGTAACTTAACACGCACACAAACTAGACTAACTCTTTCGCTCAAACTATTCATATAACGCTAACTGTATTAGCTACTGTTAGTCTGTGTCTGTCTGTCGTGTGTGACTGCGCTTATCTGCTGTGCTGTGCTATGCTGTGCAATGCAATGTAATGCTGTGCTGTGTGCGCTATGTGCTTCAAGACGTTTCAGCGAGTTTGCGTGTTATCAAATTCACAATTGCATGAGTAATCATTAAGGCGAAATCGGCATCTTCTCTGTTAATTGTTCTGCCCGCATGTGCGGCTGGTACTATGAACGCGCGTGCTTTCTTGTTAATTATTCCAACTGTATCGCCAAGGTCTTCATTTCCCAATAGTTTGCCCCAGTCTGGAAAAGTTCTCTTTTTGCCCTCTTGCTCCTTAGATTTTTTGTATCCTTTATCTTTGACTACAGAAGCCAATGATTCCAATGCTTTTCTGCAATCAGTCAATACCCTATGATACTCCCCCATTGAATATTGTTTCCAAGCATCGTCAACATGGCTAATTATTTCTTGAAATTCAGGGTCACTCAACTTTGGAATCTCTATTAGTGAAACGGTCTTTAGCCCTAAGACTGGTAGAAGTGTTTCAACCCAATCACTCTTTGGTATTTTGAACCCTAAGGAGAAATTGGACTGAGTTCTTGTTTGAGGATTTCCTTGAATCTCTGCCGTAAACGCAAATTTAGCTGTGAATTGCAAATCCTTGGACTCTCTTAATTTCTCAATCTCTCTTAATTCATAATGGTCCAAGTCAAGACCAAAATTGAGATTTGTTCGCACATTATCTTGTAAAGAAACCAGCGGCTGTGCTGAAAAAAGTTGACCCACGTAATATAATCCTTTGTCAGTTGCTAGTCTCAATTCAACCGCAAAATTACTTAAAATCAGATTGGCTGAAACGGGTATAGGGGGTTGAGTAGGCATAGGTGAAGGACGACGAGCGTGCCGAGCTTCAGGAGAACTGCCCTGAGTGAAATCAAAGGAAAACAGCAATCTTGGGCGAATTGATGACTGTTCTGTGGATGTGGAACAGTAAGTTACGTGTAACAACGCATTTTGAACCCAAACATCAGTAGATATTGCAGACATGTTTTTCCTCCCAACTACTTTGTATTAGTTGAAATTGTTTTAATAATTTATCTAAAATTTCAACATTATTAAGGCTTCTATCTTATACGAAAATAGGGATTATTTCATGCCCTTTCCATGCTGTTTTTCCAGAGGGTAGGGGGGTTGTTGTTCAGAACAGCATCTCCCTATCAGGAGACGCAAAAAACACCATGAAACAACGTAATAAATTAAGGTTCCATATTTAATTCCCAATATATCATTGGAAAGGTGTCTTTATGGGAGTGTAAACGTGTAACTTTGTATTAGTATGGTGTGATTAGAAAAAGAGAATTTTTAAAAAAAGAGAATAGGGGAAAGAGGGTTTATTATCCGTAAACTCGAAAGTCTGATTCCTCTTCGGTTAGTTCGTCCTCTTCTTGCTCTTCGTTCTGGTCTGGTTCTTGCTGTTTGACTGGTCTGTTTTTCCACAAGTAAGGCTTGTCTAAGTCTGCTCTGTCAATGAATAGTATTGCTTTCAGAATAGCTTTTAGTTTGCTGAAGGCTGAAGGTTTCCGTTTAGGCATGGTATAGAATTGGGTTCCGTTTGGTTTAGGCGTTTCTGTGTACGCCTTCTTGATTTGATTGTTGATTTGGAAGGGCTTTCTGTGTTGCTTCCATGTTGGGCTTTTGAAAGTTGAACCCTCAAAAAACCATGTTCTCTGTGGAAGTTTTGAAAAGTCTATGCTGTGCTGTTTCTCTAGTCGCCTAAACGAACCCATAACGTCTTCTGGGCTGAGTTTACCGAGACAGAAACTTTGCTTTGTGCGTATGGTCTTTGCGAAGTCGAAAGCTCTCTGAGAAGCCGTGAAAAACGCCTCTTTTTGGTTTCTTGCTTCGTTGAACACGGTTAAGAACTCTTCAGCCTCTAAGCGCACGGTTGACCGACTGTTAAACGCATCTTGAGCCTCTTCAATGAAATAAGCGATGTAGCCTCTAGGTTCGTTGTCGGTTGTGGTTGCTTTTTCTGCTCTCTGTTGTGCGTCTAAGTAGTTTATGACGGTTCTAGTGAAAAAGCCTCTTTTTGAGGGCTTGCGGGTCTTAAGCCTAAACAGTAGGTCTTTATGTGTTTCTAGGGCTAGCTTAACCAATTGCCAGTTGTTGAGTTGGTAACGTTCTATCTGTTCTGTCGTTTGAACGTCGGTTATTAACTGAATGTCCCTCTCGCCTATCGTGAAAACTGGAATCTTGCTGAACCCGTAAAGCCAAGCTTCGGAACCGTCGAAAATCAAAACTCTGCAATCCAAGTTTCTAAGGTGTTGTGCCATGCAAAAGAGAAGCCTAGTTTTGCCGTGATTTTTCGATGCGTTGACGTGTATGCCGCCTTCAATTAAGCCTTGTTGAACTATGCTCTCAAATTGTTTTTTGTCATGGTCTTTAATGTTGACGTGCTCACTCACGGGAACTTGTCCGCAACTATTTGCGGAAACTTTGCGATTTGACAACTTCAGAAACGCCCGATTTTCTCCAAGATTTGCATCGCGTCTTCAAGCTTGAAGGTTTTGTTAAGCTCTATGCCTATCGCGTCGCGTGGCGTGCCGTTGCGTATGAAGAGGGCTTTTTTTGCTGTGCGGTTGACCTTGTACTTTAAAATTTTCGCTTGCATGCTGTCACGTCCCTGCAATCGAGAAAGAGGTTATAGTTTTCCTGTCGTCGTTCTCAAGTTTGTTGATATACTCGCGGAAGCGGTAAGCGTCGAACCTTTCGTTATCGGCTTTGAAGTAACGCACAAGTTTTTCAACTATCTCTTGTTTGCTGTCGGAAGCGGCTATTATCTCGGCTATGGCTTTGTAATGTTGTCGCGTGAAGGTCACTGGTCTGCCCCCCGTATTGCCTTAAAGCTAACTTTAGGATGTGCCGAAAAATCGGAAAAGAACGCTTCCCAGAGTTCGCTAAATTTAGGTTTAGATTTGCTTTTTCTCATGTGTATTACCCACGCAAACGATGGGCACAGCCATATTTAAAGCTTATTTTGGAGCTATTCAACAAAAATACGCCTAAAAAATCAACCTTTCGACGAAAAAAGTGCATAAAACCGCACATAAAGGGCTTTTTCTGGAAAGTTACTTTTCCAATTTTTAGAAGCCAAGAGGGGAATCAACCGAGTTGGGTAATACACATGAAAGCAAAGCTTTCAAAATGTACCTCGGCTAATTCCCCATGTTAAACCCGCTCAAAACAAATTAATAAATATTATGAAACAGCTTTTTACCAAGTACATAAAGCCAATTTTTGAAAGGCGTTCCCAGAAAATCGAATCTCAAAAAGGGGTAGGGGAGTATAAAACCATAAAGCCATGCGGAAGCCATAATTTTGTCATTTCTTCTCAGAGCAGTTACTCTCATCCTTTAATGGATATGGATGCCCAGTATTGACTATTTTCAAGTCACGCCCTGAATAACAGTCTTGGCATGTTTCATTGCAAAGTGGCTTATTTGAAAAAACCAAACAGCATTCTATATCATTGAATAATTCTTGAGTTACCCTTTCGACAGTGGACTTCTCAATAGACCCTAACATCACCACAATTCCAACATTAGAATGCTGCTTTTTGTAGTCAAACACACATTTATAGGCGGTATGTTCTTGAGGAATCCTTTCTCGTAATGTTTGGTCGAAAGCTTGACCTATATAAAGCAACTTTAAGCTTGTCCACTCATTTGTTTTAGGTTCATAAATTCCGCCCAGAATAGCATAAAATCCTTTTCCATCAAACTTGGATTTTTTTGAATCTTTGATGTCATTAAATTGTGTTACACTTTTGTCCCAATTTATGTGAATCGTATCCAAAAATATCCCACAATTTACGAAAGTATCCTACTTGTAATATAAGCCTTTATTCTGAAAGAGAACAATCTCTGAGCCAAGTTTTTAGTTCAAAAAAGAATGGACATTAGGTTTTAATAGAATTTAAGAGTTATAAAGCAACTAACATGTGGAAGCGAATATGAACGGAGAATTTACTGAAGAGAAAATACATGAAAAACTGTGGAACCATTTAACAAATTTGCACGACCAAGATTGCATTGTCAAGAATTGGAAAGGCTGGTCCTATCGACGAGGCAAGGAAAAAAGAGAAAAATCATTTTTTTATCGAGAGTTTGATGTTGCCAGATTTCACAGAGAACAACATCAACACACAACTAATCTTTGGTTGTATGGGTACGAAGTGAAGGGCTATGAAAAGATAACAAGAAAAACCAAAGGAGAAATTAAGGTCATCTATAAAGAGCCAACGTTTGGGTTAGGTATTGAACAAGCATTGGTTCTGTTATATCAAGGAGCTGACTATGCATACTTAGTGATTCCTGAATCTAAGAAGGAGAGAGATAAAAATAACCTTCAAGACTTTTGTGAGAAATACGCTCGTAATATAGGATTAATGTTCTTAACAGAGCAGGGAACATTCTGGGAATTTCGAAAAGCGGAAAGGAATCTTTATAGTACAGAAGATAGAAAAAAGAAAATGCTAACAAGCCTCACCGCTGCGGGTCAATTTAGCAACATCAAATCACCTGATTGGTGTAGAAAACACGAATTTTAGATGAATGGGTAAATGCGATTAATAATTCGACTTTTACCTACCTACTCATAAAAGTGTCTATTGCTTCGTTTGTCTTCTGTCTTCGAGTCTTCTTTTTTTCTTTTTCCCAAATTCTAACTTCGAGTGAAGTTACAAGAATACTGAAAAGAAACCATAATGCAATAGCGAAGAATCCTAAGCCGATGTGTGCAAGTGTTATATCTGGGTAATCAGTTGCCTTAGCAACCCATAACGTAGGATTTGACCAAAAAAGAAAAAGAAGTAACGAAGATAGAGCAATAAGTATTGTCGCGTATATTATTTTTGGCTGAAAGGTGTATTTGGATTTGATAGAGTCGAATTCTCTGAAATCATCTTCTAAACCTTCAACTCCAGAATCAGAGTAAAATGGAACTTTTGTTCCTTTAAGATACTTAACCAACTTGTTTAATTCTTCGATTAATTCTTCGCGTCTTGTTTCTATCTCTATATCAAGCAATTTTTGCATTCTTGCTTGTATGTCTTTTTTCAAGAATAATTGGATTATAATAGCAACTAACGCTAACATGCCATAGGAAAAAGGAATTACATAAGTGGTTAGACTCGGATTTGCAGTTAACATATTGGAAAGGTAAATCCAAAAGACCAGAAGCACTACTCCAATTATTATTCTAAGGAGTGTCGTGTTTTTCATGGTTCTAAGTAGGCTCTTTCCGAATTTAAGATTTTAATCAGTTCACACTATCCATTAAACCTTAAATAATCGTATCGTAATAGTTACGATATTAGGTGAACATATGCGAAAAGAACCTACAATGGAAATTCATGAATCATATGAATTTCCGCATTTATGGGATGATATGACACATAAACTGCTGAACGGAAGAGAAGCCTACGAATACCCTTCTGTATGTTACATTCTGAGGGATGAAAAGCATCCATGCGAACCTCACAGAGTTGTGTCAGACCATCTCCCCAAGGATGCCCCCTTGTATTGCGTGGTGGTGGATAATAGAGAAATCCGTGTTAGATTGTTAGAAAATACGGCTTCAACCTGTCTACCTGAAATGAAAGGAATATACGTTAGGGGACGCGATTTCTGGGACTGGAAGCAGTCGCCAATATTGGATACTGTTTACCAAGAGAGCGGGTTTCGCAGTGTTGAGGATTGGCTTGAGAATTGGGCTAAAGACAAAGATTTAGATTACAATAAGGAGTATAAACTATGGTTAATCAAAATAATGTATCCTCACACAAATTTGCCAATACCAATAAAAAACAATGCGAATGAACCAATTCCTACAGAATAGCCCGCTATTGTACTTATAACTTGAAATGCGCAACAAGAAATTGCGCCAGATGATAAGTGTTATCAGCGAAATGCTTCAATCTAAAGCTTAATTGGAGAAATGGCTATGGACACAATCGAACATTTGAAAAATCATATATTGAGAAACATTTACCCGTACTTCTTGGTTTTTATCCTCGTTTTTACATTGGTAAACATCTTATTGATTTTTAGATTCAATCTTTTGTTTATTTCCATCATGTTTTCGTTTGTTATGATGTTTTTGGGACAAATGTTGCTACTTACCCCTTTCAGTGCATCTTATCCTTTCTACGTTTTTTCGTGTTTTTCAGTAACAACAATCTCTGTGCTTTATTGGATAGCCCGCCTTCTTCCTTACTCCGACGTTTCTCTAGTGATTTACGTAGCTATTGTTATTCTTCTGGTTGCGGTTCCTTTGGGAGTACATTTGTTTACCAGAAAAAGAATTGGCACTGGTCATATGGTCCCAGCGTTCTCAATTTTTTTCTTTGGCTTACTATTAACATTCGGCATTTCACAACCAATAGAAAGCAGCACTCAAAACTCACTGTTCGTATTGACAATAATCCTTTTCATTATCACGTCAATTCTTGGCTTGAACCTATCATTTAGAACAATGATATTAAACAGAAAATTAGGAATACGGGACAGAAACAATTACTTAAGGAAAACAAAAGATGACCTATTGAAGAAGTACACTGATGAAAACGTCCACGCTGACATTGACCTGCTAATTTATTACTTGAGTTCTTCTGTTGATTCTTTCGTTGACGGAGATTTTGAAAGAAGTTTCATGGATTCTTACAAAATAGCTTTTGACAATCAAAGAAAGGCGTTTAAGACCATTTACATTCTTCCAGAAAACAAAGAACGGGAGAAACATTTTTCGGAAATAAGAAATCTGTTATCCCACGCTCACTTAAGCAACAAGAATAAAACGGAAGAAGAGGAAGAGAAAAAAGCACTTCAAAAATTGAAAGAGTTGAAGAAAGGTTTGTTCAGCGAAACCTTAGACCTTCTGAAAATAGTTAGGTATGAATTCATCGAGATGGCGTTAAAGAATCGTACAAAAGATTATTGATAGGATTGCTAGTTATCTAGTTAAATTTTTATTGTAAATATGCTGAAAGGCTATACTGATGCTACCATCGAACTTTCCAGATTTCATCAGAGGAGATAACGTCTTTCAATCATTAATAGACAAAATTGTTATTGGCTTCTCAGACATAGGTAAAGCGCTTGAAGGAGCAAATAGTAGTTTGCCATCTTGGATTCAGAACCTTGGGTTGGCACTTTTAAGCATCTTAATACCGCTAGCTATAGCAATATTAACCGACCTTATTCAGAAAAAAAGAAGTGAAGCAACTCTATATGAATTAGACCTACAGGTAATTTTAGACCATGTATTTAAAATTAAGCCCTTGATAGGGTTCAGTGTTCTAATCTTCTTACCATTCTTTTTCTGGGAGAATTCAAATGGAATATTTCGATTTATTGAGTTAATTGTGTCGTTGGTAGGAAGTGTTTTTGTAGCTAAAACTATCTTGGATGTCTATTTTTGGACCAGAGGTAACGTTTTTGCCTACAGGCTTTCTTACCTCAAAAACCTGAACAATCTATCAGACTTGGAAATAGCTTTTAGGTCTGTATGGTCGAGTAAAGATATTAATCCCCAAAGAGAAAGGGAACTTTTCAATATATTCTATTCAAAAGTTGAAAGGATACTGACCCGAAATGAAAAACGATATTAGAACGCTGGTTACACTGCTAAATGATTTTTCAAATTCTCTTGATAATCGTTCGCCTTATTTCGTCTACTTTTTCAAAGAAATGCTATCTAAAATTTTAGATTGGAACTTCAGAGTTTGGAAACTTGAATGGCAAAGTTTTGATAAGAATACCGAGGACCGCACATATTGGTTTGAGCTTTCACGTATCCTAGAGAATGCAATCAGAAAAATTGGTCAACTTGCCATTAAACAAAAACAGTTTATCTTCACGGTGTCTTTTTTAGCTGAGTTTCAAAAACATGTTGAATCTCACAAGAAAGATAGAGTTGCAATGAAAGAAAAAGTGAGATTTTATGTTTTTGATATTTTCCGAATTTTCTATCAATTATTATTTGAATTCGTGGAATTGGCAGACTATGCTGATAAGAATTACATGTGGGATAGTTTTCCTGAAAAGTGGAAAATTACTAAAGAAAACTTGGTTGATAAAGAAAATCCTTTTGCCAGACTCTCTCTTCACCAATTCTTAGACTGGGCAATGAACAGAATTTTGGCTAGACCAAAGTCTGACTTCCAACTTAATAATGTGGCGATTAATCTGTTTCCTGAAGTTGAGGCATCAACATGGGCGATGATTCTGATTTTTGTTCTTTCTCCATATGACCCTCAAAACAGAATAGCATCTATTCTATCGATGCCTCGTAGCTTCGGCTACGACTTCGCTTCAGCCGCATTTTCCTTCTCTGAAGATTACGCTAAAAAAGTAGAACTAAAAAAACTTCAAGACGAGGCTAGAAGACAAAATGCCTATGAATTGGCTGTTTTGATTTTTCCAAGCTTTTTTACAGAGAAGCTTTTGGCTGAATACATAGAAGAAGCGTCGAAACTGAAATATGATGAATCATCGTCGGAAGAACATAAGCGATTGGAATTACTTAGAATTTTCAAGGGAATCCAAAGTTTCTTACAAGAGCGCGATTCGCATAATCCTAAAGAATGAACAGCCAAACTAGCAGAAAAGCTGTTTCGAACAGCTTAAATAGTCATTTTCGACTCGTTTTCTTTCAACTCCATAAGTCGGCGTTTAAAACGCATAGCTCCTCAAACCCCCAAACAGTTCGCGTTTAGAACCGCTCTTCCTTATATAAAGGAACTTTGAATAGTTCTGAGAGAAGGGGCAGATCTGTAATGTTTTTTAGGGAGAATGCACGTGTTTATTTGTGGTTTTTATG
>SMTZ1_10015592_pt1 | contig 16602 bp, 12 predicted proteins | sample DeeMarSWOR136_30_FD_25667 | JGI IMG/M metagenome (IMG submission 25667)
AGAATGTGACAGACGTATTTCGGCTCTGTGTCGGATCGGTCGTTCCAGATAATCTCGTCTATCGGCCCGGGTCGCCGCTGCAACATGCAACCTTGCTGCCAGCACCATGCCCTGCTCCGGCCCAGTTCCGTCCATTCGTTGCCATTTTTCAAATCCACCCCCCCTATCTTAATGATATCGTCTGGTTTTGGGCTGCGATGCTCAAAGTCGACCTCCATCCCAAGCACGTAGCGGCCGGTCGGGTCGAATTGTAGTTTGTCGTAGTAGCCGAACCAATGGAATTTCGGCCCGTGCGTGATGGCCCGGACGGGAGGCAGGTTTTCGGTCTTCGATTCGGCTGCGGTCGTCAGGGCGGCTAGGCCCGCATACGCGAACATACCACCGGCGGCGTGCCGGAGCAATCCACGACGAGTGATTTCGATGCTGTCCATGATGAGCAATTCTATCACCCCGGACTTTGGATGCAAGGGCCAATTGGCCTTTCTCCATCGGGGGCGCGAGGTCGGCCGCGTCATCAACGAGCGGGCTCATGCGCAGCCAGACGGTTGTTATCGGGTGCAGATCAACGCTGGTCATCGGCAGCTAAAGAATCGCCTGTGCCAATGCCGATGATGATACTACAGTGCGAAACAATTGACGAATTGAAAAGCGGTCACCCGTGCCCCCGTGCCTACAGAGATGAGCCACGAGCACCGAGATGCCCTCGACACAGATACAATCTGTCGGCAAAGAAGTACTTTCTCTACCCTTGGGTCATTACATTAAGAGCTTTCTTGATTATCTGACCGTCGAAGCTGGTTTGGCCGAAAACACCGTTCTGGCCTACGGCCGAGACTTGAGAGGGTTTCTAAGGCACTGCAAAGCCAACGGCGTAAGCCACTTAGAGCAGATCGGTCCGACGCTGATCCAGGAGTACCTGCGCGTTCTTACCCGGGAACAAAAGAGCGAAGGCTCGGTCAAACGTTCGCTGGTGGCCATCAGGATGTTCCTGCGATTCGGCACACTGACGGGCCTCATCGAGGATGACTTCACCGGCATCCTCGAGAGTCCGAAGATTTGGCAGAGATTACCCATTGTTTGCAGCAAACAGCAAGTTATCGACTTGCTGGATGCTCCTTCTCCCGATGAGCCTTTCTATCTTCGCGACAAGGCCATGCTCGAGCTGCTCTATGCCACGGGGGTCCGCGCCGGCGAGCTGGCGGGGCTCAAGACCACTGCCCTGAACCTTGACATCGGCTACATACGATGCCTTGGCAAAGGTCACAGAGAGCGCGTTGTTCCGGTCGGAAGAATTGCTGTTGCAGCGGTCGTCGAGTACCTCAGACACCTTCGGCCGAGGCTGGCCAAGCCCTTTAGCGGCAATTTTCTGCTGCTTTCCCGAACAGGCCGGCCCATGAGTCGTATTGAGATGTGGAGATTAGTCAAGAAATATGCAGCCCGGGCAGGGATGCCCAAGAGTTTGACCGTGCACACATTGAGGCACTGTTTCGCAACGCATCTGCTCACTGGAGGGGCTGATCTGCGAAGCGTTCAGGAGATGCTTGGTCACGTGGATATAGCGACGACGCAGATTTATACGCACGTCGACCAGGAAAGGCTCAAGGCGATGCACAAGAAGTTCCATCCACGACCGTAGAACGGCTGAAAATCGCCAATTTTCGCGCGATAATCACAAAAAATGTTTGACTCTGGCGGGTCCTGGTACTAACATGATGGTGGAATTCACGGGCAGCGATGCCGAGACACGGAAACCGGCAGTTTCAGCAAGGTCATCTGAATGTGTTCAAGGCGGTCATATCTACTTATCGTGCTTCTGGCGCTAAGCGGCTTGCAGGCCGGCGTTGGTCAGGACAAGCCGGCTGTAGCGGCCGAGGGCACGTCTGAGAAGGCGGAGCTTGACACCGAGTTGAAGGTGTTCAGGGAAGCCTTGCTTAAACAAGGATCTGTAGACGCCGCAACGGTAATGTTGTTCCACGAAGATGCCAAGGCCAGAGAAATCTTGCTTGCTGTTTTGAGGCAGGGCGAGAATAGTCCGGCGCGCATGGCGGTCTGCAAAGCATTGATTCAGGCCAGGGAAGAGAAAAGGACCCTCAAGAATGATGAGGATTTCATCGAGCCTCTATTGGGCGTCTTTGCAAGCGATGTTGCCGCCGAGGCCCAGTTGGCTGTGCAGGCGACGTTGGTCTTTCCATATGATAAGATAGGAGAACCGCTCGACAGGCTCATAAAAAACCGTGAAAACTCGGTCGCCATGAGAGTGAATGCTATCCGTGCCCTGAGACTCCGGCGCGATATGATGGCGACGATCAAACTCCTGGAGCTGGTTGACGAGTTGGACGACGCGGACAAACGAGTCTGCGGTGAAGCAAAGAACGCCCTGCATTCTCTGGGCATACCGGTGGGCGAGACCGGCGAGGCTCGCAAGCAGACCATAGAGACGATCACGCGGGAAGGCGAGGTTGCGTTCCTGCGGGATCAACTGACCCGCCAGGATGCGCGTATGCGGCAGACACGAACGGAGCTGGAGGGTTGGCAAGGGCGATATTTATCGGAACTGGACAAAGGATACAGGCGGATCAGCGAAGACAAGGCCAAGGGTGAGTTCTTGGCCGAGCATTTGCGCGACAAGGAAGCCGTCGTGAGATCGTGGGCGTTGGACAAAACCTACAGATGGCGCTTGGCGTCACAACTGCCGGACCCGCTTGGGCCCATCCTGATCGGTTTGATTTCGGACGAGAACAGAGACGTTCGGCTGAGCACCGCCGAGTTGCTGGCTCTGATGCAACGGCTGAATTCGGCACAGCCCCTGCTGGACCAGCACAAGGTCGAGCCAGACGACCAGGTAAAAACAAAGCTGTTTATTGCGCTTGGCGCCGCGTGCTCTTCTGCCATTGTGGCCACGCCGCCGGCTGAGATTTCCCCACAGATGAAGAAGATACGAAGCACGACTCTGGGATTGGCGGCGGATGAGTATCTTTTTTGCGAAGATGACGGAGAGAAGGCGCGCAGTGCGGCGGAAGTCATAAGAAAGCTGCTCGTGCGGGACGGATTAGAGGCGACGGAGGTGGAGAAGTATCTCAACCTGCTTTCGGTACGATATGAACAGGAAAAGGGCAAGCCCGACGGGGCTTTGAGGGGAGCATTGATGAACGCGATGGCGAGTTTGTGTGCGCCGGAAAGCACCTGTAAGGCCAAGGCTCGCGCTCTCTTTGAGCCCCTATTCGGACAGGCCCTTCAGGATAAGACCGCCTTCGTCAGGGAAGCCGCAGTGGACGGGCTTGCCTATATTAACGCGAGAGCGGCGCTGGAAATGCTCAGGGCAGGTTTCGTCAATGACCCCAGTGAGACGCTCAGAAAGAAACTCATTGCCATGGCCCATGAAGACGGCGCTGCGGAAGATTTGAGTTGGCTGGCGGATAAAATAGGGTTGAACTCCGAGGGCGAGTTGGCGTGGCAGGCCATGCTAAGCATATTTAGGAAGCTCAAAGAGACCGACGCCGCCTGGAAGCAGTGGGTGGGCACACTCACATCCCAAGACAGCAAGTTGTCGCGCGAGCAGAAGATCGCTTTTCTAAAGATAGCGGAGGCAAAAGCGACCAATGAAAGCAAACTGGACGTGCGTGCGAAACTGGGTGAGCTGTATTACGCGGCAGGCCAATTTGAACAGGCTGCCGATTATTTTGGCATGCTATACGAGGCCGCCGGAGAGGCCAAAGACAGAGAAACCATCTTCCCGAAGCTGTTGGACGCGTGCCTGAAAGGCTCACGAGTGGAGCGTGCGGTCGGATTAGTGGGAAATCACTTGACCGAAGCGGATCTGGACCCCGACGGTGTTGTGATCCAGTTGCTCAACGACTATCTTGGAAAGCCGCCCCTCGGGCCGAACCAAAACGCAGTTCTTAAAGCGTTAGAGGAGATTGAGGTTCCGCAAGAGAGGCCGAAATGGCGCCAGTGGCTCGACGGATGGAAGGCCCCTCCGAGCAAGAACGAAGGAGAAGAATCGGACAAGCCAAAGCCGCCCGACGGTTAGCTGGAGAAAACGGTCCGTGTTTTGAGTGTATCCTGTTGGGGCGAGCGTATCCCCAAGAGCGGTGGGAGAATTGGCGACTGGGAGGCGCGAGGCGATTGGATGGCGGCCCTGGACTGATGATCCCCTCTTAGGGACCTGTACGGCTTCAAGATACGCAAGGTATATGGTTGAGTATCGCAGAATGTCTACATTTGCGCGGGGTGTTGACCAGCCACGATCGTGTCGGTTCGACAGCACGCGATGGTTGAAGACCGGAGGTTTTTGCATGATTGAGAAAAGACTGCTCACGGCATTTTTGATCGGTTGTGGTACCATCTTCCTTTACGGCGAGTTTGGCTTTCGTGGCACGGCGTACGGCGGCTGGCAGGCATCACCCGAGCTGGTCGAGAGGCTCATGAAGCGACGCCCCGAGACCAACTACGACGAGCGACGCGTCCCGACGTATGCTCTGCCGGACCCGCTGGTGATGTCCGACGGGGCAAGGGTGACGGATGGCCGAACGTGGCGGTCTCGTCGCCGATCGGAGGTGCTCGAACTATTGCGTACTCATGTCTATGGTCGGTCACCTGTCGGGCGGCCGGCGAATATGCTCTTCGAGGTTTTCGATCTGGACCGCAAAGCGCTCGACGGTCTGGCCACTCGCAAACAAGTGGCCGTGCGCTTCACCGGCCGGGGTGATGGGCCGGCGATGGACATCCTCGTATTTCTGCCCAATGCCGCCAAGAGGCCGACGCCGACGTTCGTTCTTCTGAATTTTGGCGGCAATCATACCATCCATTCCGATCCCGCCATCAAGCTGTCGGAGAGCTGGATGCGCCCCGGCGCCGGGGTCGTGGACAATCGTGCCACGGAGGAATCCAGGGGCAAGAGTTCGTCGAGGTTTCCGGTCGAGCAGATTCTCAGGCGAGGTTATGGTCTTGCCACGATCTACTATGGGGATATCGACCCGGACTTTCACGATGGCTTCAAGAACGGAGTACATCCGGCGTTTGACATACCCTCGGAGGGTGGGCGGGCGTCCGATGCCTGGGGTTCCATCGGCGCCTGGGCATGGGGATTGAGCCGGGCAATGGACTACTTCGAGACCGATGCCGACATCGATCATGGTAAGGTCGCTGTCCTCGGCCACTCGCGTCTGGGCAAGACGGCTCTTTGGGCCGGGGCACAGGATGAGCGGTTCGCCATGGTGATATCGAATAACTCCGGCTGTGGCGGGGCGGCTTTGAGCCGCCGCCGATTCGGCGAGACCGTCCAGCGCATCAACACGAGCTTTCCACACTGGTTCTGCGAGAATTTCCGGAAATACAATGGCAGGGAAGATGAGCTGCCGGTCGACCAGCACATGCTTATCGCGCTGATCGCGCCGCGTCCGGCATACGTAGCCAGCGCCGATGAAGACTTGTGGGCCGATCCTCGTGGCGAGTTCCTGGCCTGCAAGCATGCCGAGCCTGTCTATAAACTACTTGGCGTAAAGGGGTTGGGGGTAGATCGGATGCCCGGACTCGATCAACCCGTTCAAGGAGGCTCAATTGGCTATCACGTCCGTTCCGGCCGGCACAATTTGTCCGAGTACGACTGGCAGCAGTACATGCGTTTTGCGGATGCGCACCTGGGCAAACCAGCGCAGGCCCGAGAATAGGACGCCAGATGTTAAAGGGGGGCCGGTTGACAGGCCCCCTGCCCGGCCGTTCGGTCAGGGCGACGGACGCGGGTGAAGTAGGGTATGGGGTACGATTCTGCTCAGAAAGGGAAAAAGTTGAAAATTTTCGCTTTTTTCTCTGTTTTGTGTTTGCACTTTTGTGCTGAGTTCGATAAATTATCCGATTTATATCAATAAGCCGTTAGGAAATCAAAGCTTCCTGCGCTGCGGGTATAGCCAGAGGAAGCAGGAAGAAGGGGTGGTGTTCATATTTTCCGGCCTTTTTCGCTGGATAAGAACACGATGTCAACCCGATTCGCAGCGGCCGTGTTGGCTGGCGAATGGGGGTATTGCTGCTGTAGCTCAGTGGTAGAGCGCGTCCTTGGTAAGGACGAGGTCATGGGTTCAAGCCCCATCAGCAGCTAAATGCAAGTGAGCCAAGCCGGCGCTCTTGGCTGCGAGTTGACGATAAAGGGTTTGGAAAAAGTTGCTTCAGAATCGCATAGGGAACAGGCAAACACTAATCCAGCACATTGGAGGTTATTACGAAGATGGCTAAGGCGGTATTTGAGCGGACAAAACCACACATCAATATTGGAACCATTGGTCATATTGACCACGGCAAGACAACATTGACGGCTGCCATCACGATGCGACTGGCATATAAAGCCGGCGGTGGTAATGTCAAGAGGTTTGAAGACATCGACAATGCTCCCGAAGAGCGAGAGCGTGGCGTTACAATCAATACGGCCCATGTGGAGTATGAGACGGACCAGCGCCACTACGCCCACGTCGACTGTCCGGGACACGCCGACTACATCAAGAACATGATTACCGGGGCCGCCCAGATGGACGGGGCGATTTTGGTCGTTGCCGCCGGTGATGGTCCTATGCCCCAGACGCGGGAGCATATTTTGCTTGCCCGTCAGGTGAACGTGCCGAAGATCGTGGTCTTTCTGAACAAGGTGGACCAAGTGGACGACCCGGAACTGATCGATCTGGTCGAGTTGGAGGTGCGGGATCTGCTGAACAAGTACGAGTTCCCCGGCGATGATATTCCGATCATCAAAGGATCGGCTTTGGCAGCGATGGAGAGCGAAGGCAAGGATGACGAGGCATGCAAGTGCGTTGACGAGCTGATGGAGGCGGTTGACGACTATTTCCCGCTTCCCGAGCGTGAGGTTGACAGGCCGTTTCTGATGCCGGTCGAGGACGTCTTCAGCATCAAAGGCCGTGGCACGGTGGGCACCGGTCGGGTCGAGCGCGGAAAAGTCCATACCGGCGAGGAGATTGAGATCGTTGGACTTGCAAAGGAGACGCGCAAAACGGTTGTGACCGGCGTGGAGATGTTCAATAAGACGCTCAACGAGGGTCAGGCCGGCGATAACATCGGCGTGCTTTTGCGCGGCGTTGAGAAGAAAGATCTGGAACGGGGGCAGGTGGTCGCGGCGCCCGGGAGTATTACACCGCATACGAAATTTCAGGCTGAGGTGTATGTTCTCACCAAAGAGGAAGGTGGTCGCCATACTCCGTTCTTCCCAAAGTACAAGCCGCAGTTTTACTTTAGAACGACCGATGTGACGGGCGCGGTTCTCGGATTAATGAGCAGAGAAGGCAAGAGCGCTGAGATGTGCATGCCTGGCGACAACATAGCCATGGAGGTGGAGATTATTTCCCCCATTGCTATGGAAGAGGGCCTTCGGTTTGCCATCCGTGAGGGTGGCCGGACCGTCGGCGCCGGTGTTGTCACGAAGATTCTTGCCTGAGTATCTCTGAAATAACGGTCCGGGGTAGTCGAGTGCCAAATCAGGAGCACCCACATCGGCCACGCGAGTCTATGTGAACGTCTGCACGGCAGCGTGATGCTGTGGAGCGAGCAGCCCTGCTTGGTTGGGACGAATCTTATGGCTAAAAAGAAAAGCAAAAGGGAATATGTCTGGCTGGAGTGTAGCCGGTGCAGCAGCAGGAACTATCGCACGAGTGTGAGTGTCGCTGAAGGTACGCCGAAATTGTCGCTCAAGAAATTCTGCAGGAACGAGCGAGAGCATACGGTTCATAAGATACGACGCAAGTAGTTTCGCCATTGTCAAGTGCGGTCCTTACGTATCGCACAGGCGCGAGTAATCAAGAGAATGATCGGTAATCAGTTGAGTAGGCCAGTAGCTCAATTTGGCAGAGCGTCGGTCTCCAAAACCGAAGGTTGGGGGTTCGATTCCCTCCTGGCCTGTTGTGAAGCGCGCAGTGAGGTGCGGGGTTGGTAGATTCGCGTCTGTTTGATGCAGATGAGGTGAGCATGATTTTTGATATTTACAAACGCGGCCAGGGCAAATACACAAGGCTCTCGAGCGCTTTCGCCGGGGCAATCATTGTGGGATTGGGTTGTCTGCGATTATTCAGGAAGCTGGAAGCGGCATCGTGGGGTCTGAGCAACAAGGCGACGCTGTGGATCGCTACGATGGTCCCGGCGGGTTTGTTTGTTATCTTGGCCCTCCTGGTATTCTGGTTGGTCAACAAGGCGTCGGTCGCGGACTTCATGATTGCCGCCGAAGGCGAAATGAAGAAGGTGAGCTGGTCAAGCAGGCAAGAAATAACGGTTTCAACACTCATCGTTATCGTGGTCGTCATTGTGATGTCAGTACTTCTCGGAACGACGGATATGGGCTTCAGAACGTTTTTCGCGTGGCTCCTGGGCTGATACCGTATCTCGAATGAGATGTAAGACAAGGTGTCCATATGCAGTGGTACGTTTTACGCGTCGCGGCAAACAAAGAGGTGCAGGTCAGAGACGCTCTTGCGCAGAAGGTCGAAAGAGAAGGTCTGAGGGACATTATTGGCCGAATCGAGGTGCCTATCGAGCGGATCAAGCGTATCCGCGGCAACAAACAAACGGTCCACAAGCGAAAACTATATCCCGGTTATGTCTTTATGGAGATGGAATCGACCGAGGACGGCCGCGTCCCGGAGAAGGCGTGGTTCATGATCAAAGGGACCTCTGGGGTCGGCGACAAGAAGGGGGATATGATCAAGATTCGAGAAGGGGCCTTCGAGAATTTTGAAGGCGTGGTCGATTCGATTGATTCCGAACGGGGCATTGTGAAGGTTATTGTTACGATATTCGGCCGAAGCACACCGCTGGACATAGAGTATTGGCAGATCGAGAAGGCGTAGTGGAATCGGTGAGGGGCAATCCGAGCTTGTAAGCCAATCGCTTCAGGAATCAAAAAGGGTAGAGAATGGCAAAAGAGGTAGCAGTGACGATCAAGTTGCAGGCGCCGGGCGGACAAGCGACGCCGGCGCCGCCGATTGGACCGGCCTTGGGTCAGCACGGTGTGAACATCGGGCAGTTCGTCTCACAGTTCAACGAGCGAACGAGAGATCTCAATGGAACCACCGTGCCGGTGGTCATAAAAAGCCCTCCAGCGGCGGTGTTGCTCAAACAGGCCGCCGAGATCGCGAAGGGCAGTGGCGTCCCGAACCGGGAGAAGGTCGGAAAGATCAGCGCCGAACAACTGCGCAAGATTGCGGAGACCAAGTTGAAGGATTTGAACGCCTATGATCTGGAGCAGGGCGAGAAGATTATCAGAGGAACCGCCCGGAGCATGGGCGTAGAAATAGTGGATTCGTGAAGAAGCAGTCCTCAATATGAGATGTGAACGATGCGAGTAAGAAGCAAACGGTATAAGAAGGAATCGCAGCAGGTGGGTAAAGAGGCTGTCAGCCTGCCTGATGCGGTGGAGAAGATCAAATCGCTCAAGACGGTCAAATTCGACCAGAGCGTAGAGTGTGTGCTGCACCTGGGCATTGATCCGAAGCAGGCCGATCAGTTGGTTCGCGGCTCCATCTCTTTGCCCAATGGAATCGGCCGGCAGAAGAGGGTCATCGCGTTCTGCGAGGATTCGGATGTAGAGGCCGCGAAAAAGGCCGGTGCTGTTGAGGCCGGCTGTGATGAGCTCATCAAGAGAGTCTCGGATGGCTGGGCCGAGTTCGATGTGGCCATAGCGTCCCCGAAGGTAATGGGTAAGGTCGGCAAACTCGGCCGGGTGCTCGGACCTCAGGGAAAAATGCCGTCGCCCAAGAACGGAACGGTCACGGCCGACGTTGCAACGGCTGTGGCTGAATTCGCGGCCGGCAAAGTTGAGTTTAGAAATGACGCCGGGGGCAACGTCCACGTCGTCGTCGGCAAGCAGAGCTTCGAGGCTGGGAAACTCGTAGAGAATATCGAGGCGCTTGTTTCCCACCTCAAGAAGATCAAACCGGCCGCGGCAAAGGGGACGTACATCAAGAAGATGTGCGTATCTTCAACGATGGGCCCGAGCGTGGCAATAAGTATTTGAAACGTAAGCGTAGCAGGGACTGAAATGACGGTTCGAGCGTTTGGCGTTCGTTTTCTGAATTCGCTGCGAACGACGACATTCACGTTTTTTTCAGGATGGACGGGCGCGTGCGAAGTGAAGGTGGCAGAATGAGCAAGTACGTAAAAGAGTTGCTGCAGTCGGAGCTGGAGAAGAAAATTGTCGATGCAAACATCCGGGAGTTCCTGGTTGTTAGCACGAAGGGGGTTGGCGGGGTGGACAATAATCTGATGCGCGGGGAACTTCTGCAGAAGGGTATTGGATTGTCCGTCGTCAGGAATTCGCTGTTCAAGAAAGCGTTGTGTAGCCAGCAGATGGAGCCGGCGACGGCTCTGTTTAGCGGCCCCTGCGCTATCGCCTACGGTGGCGACAGCATCGTTGACGTGGCAAAGGAGTTGATCGAATGGCGCAGGAAGGTCCCGCAAATTGAGGTCAAGGGCGCTTTTCTCGACGGTTCAGCGCTGGATTCCACGGCGGCCGAAGGGCTGGCAAAGATGCCGACGCGGGCAGAGCTGCTGAGCCAGGTAGTTGGCTTGGTCCAATCGCCTGCGAGGAATCTGACCGCGATCGTGGGCGCTGCCGCGCAGACCATCGCAGGGTGCATAGACACCATTGCACAGGGTGATGAGAAACAGGCGGCATGAGACGAGATATGATATGAAACTGCCTGTGTGGCTGTCCCCGTCTGAGTGGCGGGGTTAAACGAAACGGTGTAGTTTCGGCTACCACCAGGTTTTAGAACAATAGGAGTTGATAGAAATGGCGGAAGAACAAGCCAAAGAACCCAAAGAGACGAAAAAGGAAGAAACTCAAGAGGCAACGGCGCCAAAAGCGGCCCCGAAGGATGGTCAGGCACAGAAATGGAGCAGCGATATCAAGAAGCTCGGCGACAAGATCGTGACCCTGACATTGATGCAGGCCAAGGAGTTGGGCGACTATCTCAAGGAAGAATATGGCATCGAGCCGGCGGCCGGCGGCGCCGTTGTGATGGCGGGGCCTGCGGCACCGGGCCAGGCGGAGCAGGAAGAGGAGAAAACCAGTTTTGACGTTATCCTCAAAGAGTTCGGCGACAAGAAGATTCAGGTTATTAAGGAGGTGAGAGCTCTGACGGGATTAGGATTGAAGGAGGCCAAAGACCTTGTCGACGGTGTTCCGAAGCCGGTCAAAGAAGGTTTGAGCAAGGAAGATGCTGAGGCAGCCCAGAAACAACTCGAAGCGGTAGGGGCTGTGGTGGAGCTGGCGTAACCCGGGATTGGGGAGCCTGTGCGTCCGTCCTTGCAGGAGGCTGAGATTTGGACAGCGGCACGCGGCTGCGCCTGCATGAGATTTTTGGGCATTTAGTGCTGGAGACGAGCAATGCGTGAGAATACGACAGACCACGTCATCCGTAGTTTTGGGAAAGTACGCGACGCCGTTGAAATCCCGGACCTGGTGGCAATACAAAGGAAGAGCTATGCGCGCTTCCTGCAGGAAGACGTGCCGCCAACGAAAAGGGAGTGCGTCGGACTGGAAGCCCTTTTCCGGGAGACGTTTCCGATCGAGAGCTACGACAAGAAGATGCTTTTGGAATATCTCTCGTATGAACTGGAGAAGCCGCATTACACGCCGACGCAGTGCTGTCAGTTGCGGCTGACGTATGGCTACCCGATGAAGATCTGGTGCCGGCTGCGCTCTAAAGAGGGCGAGGATCTGGCCGAGCAGGCGATGTACCTTGGTGAGATGCCGGTCATGATCGGTGGCGGGGAATTCATCATCAACGGCGCGGTGCGCGTCATCGTAAGCCAGTTGCACCGAAGCCCGGGCGTCGATTTCCTTATTGAAAGCAAGGAAGGCGATCGGGTCCTGCACGGCGGCAGAGTCATACCGGAAAGGGGCAGTTGGATCGAGATAGGGGTCACGAATAAGGACACGCTGGTCGTTCGAATCGACCAGTCCAGCAAGATACCTGCAACGATATTTCTGAGGGCCATGGATCCGGCCTACGGAACGACGGGGCAGATCCTGCGTTTGTTCTATCCGACCACGATGGTGCCGATCGCGAAACTGACGCCGACCATGTGGGCCGTCGAGCCGATCGTGGACGAGGAGTCCGGGGAGATCATTGTCAAAGCCGGCACGCAAATAAGTGACAGAGTCTCTCTGATACAGGGGGCGTTCGGCAAGCCGCCCGCGAAGGGCCAGAAAAAGCAAACAAGGGCGAAGAAATCGAAGGGCCCGGTCACGGTGGAGGTGATCGAGAGCGTTCGGGATGCCATCATTCTCAATACGCTCGCGGAAGATGACTGTCAGAGTCATGAACAGGCGCTGTTGAAGTTCTACATGCGGCTGAGACCGGGCAATCCCCCCAACGAAGAGAAGGCACGGACCTTCTTTGCGGAGAAATTCTTCGATTCGAACCGCTATCGCCTGGGCAGTGTGGGCCGGTTCAGGATCAACCGGAAATTCAACCAGAGCGTGGACGAGAATGAGATGACCCTTCGGCCCGAAGATTTCCTCAACACCATGAAGTACATTACGGCGCTGCGGAACAATGAGGGCGAGGTTGACGACATCGACCATCTGGGTAACAGGCGGCTTCGCACGATTGATGAGCTGGCTGCCGATGAGATCAGAAAAGGGTTGCTGAAGCTGCGCAGGACCGTCCAGGAACGAATGAGCATGAAAAGAGATGTTGACGAGGCCGTGCGGATCGCGGACTTGGTCAACTCTAAGAGCGTATCGAGCAGCATCAACTACTTCTTTGGGCGTGGCGAGCTGAGCCAGGTTGTCGACCAGACCAATGCCTTGAGCCAATTGACTCACGAACGGCGGCTTTCCGCTCTGGGGCCGGGTGGACTAAACCGAAGACGGGCCGGCTTCGAGGTTCGTGACGTCCATATCAGCCACTACGGCAGAATCTGTCCGGTCGAGACGCCCGAAGGCACCAATATTGGTCTGATCGCCTCGTTGGCCATATTCGCCGCGGTGGACGAGTACGGATTCCTGCTGACGCCGTATAGCAAAGTCAAGAACGGCAAGGTCACTGGAGAGGTCGTGTACTTGCGTGCGGATGAGGAGATGAAGGCGATATTTGCGCCGCCGAGCGCCGTCGAGGCTGAGAGCAACAGGTTGGAAGAAGGCTTTGTTCTTGCGAGGATGCAAGGTGAATTGGCCCAGGTTTCCAGTGAAGACGTTGACTACGTGGACATTTCTCCCAAACAGACTGTTGGGATTTCAGCCTCGCTGATACCGTTCCTGGAGCACGATGATGCGAACCGGGCGTTGATGGGCTCGAATATGCAGCGGCAGGCCGTGCCGCTGCTCAGGACAGAACCGCCTCTCGTCGGCACGGGTATGGAAGGGATTGTTGGCCAGAACTCGAGTATGGTCATCCGGGCTGAAAACAGCGGCGCCGTGACTGCCGTTGACGCAACCAGAATAGTCGTGAACCACACCGATGAATACGATCTGGCCAAGTTTATAGGACTCAACGAGCGGACCTGCCTTAACCAAAAGCCAACCGTCCGGCTCAATGAAAAAGTGAAGGCCGGGCAGGTCATAGCAGATGGCGGCGGTACGGCCGACGGCGTACTGGCACTGGGCAAGAACGTTCTCGTCGGGTTTGTGTCTTTCGACGGCTTCAACTTTGAAGACGCGATTATTGTCAGTGAAAAACTCTGCAAAGACGATAGCTTCACAAGCATCCACATCGACGAGTTCACCGCCGAGGTTCGCGAGACACGGCTCGGCAAGGAAGAATTCACCTGCGATATCCCCAACGTGAGCGAAAAAGCGCTGCGGAACCTTGATGAGCACGGCGTGGTCCGCGAGGGAACACGGGTCTGTCCGGGCGATATTCTGGTGGGCAAAGTGGTGCCCAAGAGCAAGACCGAGTTGACGCCGGAGGAGAAGCTGCTGCACGCGATATTCGGAAGGGCGGGCGAAGATGTCAAGAATGACTCGCTGGAACTGCCGAGCGGATATGAAGGCGTGGTTATCAAGACCGAGCGGTTTACCCGACGCGGGGCCGGCACTGAAGAGCAGAAGAAAGCCCTGGCCGGCCAGGTGAAAGAGTATGAGAAGCAAATGAGGACCAAGGAGTGTCTGGTGTTCAGGCAGATGATTGACGCCGTCCATCAGAAGTACGAAGTCAACATCGTCGATCCCTCCACGCGTCAGAAGGTCGGGGCCAGCGCGGATGATGAGGTTATCTACGAACAGATTGAGAGTTTCAGCATAAAGTGGGTCAAGCCCGCCGCGCTGCGCGACGATGTGCAGAAGATCGTGAATAGATTCTGGGGCAAGATCGTTGAAATCCAGGAGGAGAAGAAACAAAGGATTGAAACGTTGAAACATGGGGATGAGCTGCCCAGCGGCGTATTGCAGATGGTCAAGGTCTACGTCGCCATCAAGCGGACGCTGTCGATCGGTGATAAGATGGCCGGACGTCACGGTAACAAGGGTGTGATCGCCAAGATTATGCCCGAGGCCGATATGCCGTTTCTTGAAGATGGAACGCCCCTGGATATACTCCTGAATCCTCTCGGCGTTCCGAGCCGCATGAATGTGGGCCAGATTCTCGAGACCCATCTCGGCTGGGTGGCGAAGGTGTTGGGTTTCAGCGCCATTACGCCGGTCTTCGACGGCGCGACCGAGGACGATGTCCGGGAATTGACCGCCGAGACGAACGAGCGTATCAGCAGCCGACGAGCCGAGCTGGAAGCGCAAAAGCAGGTGCCGCCATCCGACGAGTTCTTTGTGAGTGTCCCGAGTACTCTGAAGGCTCAGTTGTATGACGGCAGGACGGGCGAGCCGTTCGATCAAGGCGCGACCATCGGATACATCTATATGATGAAACTGCATCATCTCGTCGACGACAAGATCCATGCGCGCGCGACCGGGCCGTACAGTTTGATTACCCAGCAGCCGCTGGGCGGCAAGGCCAGGACGGGCGGGCAGCGATTCGGTGAAATGGAAGTCTGGGCGCTGGAGGGATATGGAGCGGCGTATGCCCTGCAGGAGATGCTGACCGTCAAGAGTGATGACGTGGAGGGGCGCACCAAGATTTATGAATCCATGGTCAAAGGGCAGAACACGCTTGAGGCGGGTACCCCGCTGTCCTTCGACGTGTTGTGTAACGAGATCAGGGGCTTAGGATTGAATATCCAGCTCGAAAAGAAACGGCTTGGAAGCGCCGCTCTGTGAAGGTGATTGTTGACCATCGATTTGCCAAATATCGATTGCAAGGGGCCTTAAATGTTGGGAAGTATTTACGATCGCATAAATGACTACGGTTCGGTCAAGATTTCATTAGCCAGTCCGAACGATATTCGTAGCTGGTCTTTCGGGGAAGTGCGCAAGCCTGAGACGATCAACTATCGCACGTATCGGCCGGAGAAGGACGGCTTGTTCTGTGAGCGAATCTTCGGGCCCGAGCGCGACTGGGAATGCGCCTGCGGGAAGTACAAGGGGACGAAGTTCAAGGGAATCATTTGCGACCGGTGTGGCGTGAAGGTGACCCATAGCCGGGTGCGAAGAAAACGGATGGGGCACATCAATCTGGCGGCGCCGGTCGTGCACATCTGGTTCTTCAAGGCCATACCCAATCGGCTGGGGAATCTCCTGGCGATGAAGACGGCGGACCTTGAGAAGATCATATATTTCCAGGAGTACGTCGTGACGGACGCCGGACAGACCCCGCTGAAAGCCGGACAGCTCATCACCGAGGAGGAGTTTAGGGACGCCACGGAGAAGTATGGAAAGGCGTTCAAAGCCTCGATGGGAGCCGAGGCCATACGAGCCCTGCTGGAGAATCTCAATCTGGTGGACATCAGTGTCCAGCTCAGACAAGCGATTGCAAAGACAAACAGCAAGCAGAAAATTAAGGAGCTCACAAAGCGTCTCAAGATTATCAACCAAGTGACGAACAGTAAGAACAAGCCCCAGTGGATGGTCATGGAGGTCGTCCCGGTCATTCCGCCGGATTTGAGGCCGCTGGTCCTGCTCGAAAGGGACAATTTTGCGACCAGTGACCTGAATGACCTGTACCGTCGAATCATCAACCGAAACAACCGGTTGAAGAAGCTCATGGATCTCAATGCCCCCGAGGTGATTATCCGCAATGAGAAGCGAATGCTTCAGCAGGCGGTCGATTCGCTGATGGACAACGGTCGCTGCCGCAGGTCTGTCCTGGGCAGTAACAACCGGCCGCTCAAGTCGCTGACGGACATGATCAAAGGCAAGCAGGGGCGATTTCGAGAGAACCTGCTCGGCAAGCGCGTGGACTACTCGGCCCGCTCGGTCATTGTCGTGGGCCCGGACCTGAAACTCTATCAATGTGGTTTACCGAAGAAGATCGCGCTGGAACTCTATCAGCCGTTTATCATTCGCAAGCTAAAACAGCACGGGCTGGCCGATACGATTAAGAGTGCAAGAGGTCATTCATCAGCACCCTGTCCTGCTCAACCGCGCCCCCACCCTCCATCGCATGGGCGTTCAGGCGTTTGAACCTGTGCTGGTGGAAGGTAACGCGATTATGCTTCACCCGTTGGCTTGCAAGGGTTTCAATGCCGACTTTGACGGCGACCAGATGGCGGTGCATT
>SMTZ1_10013354_pt1 | contig 16596 bp, 13 predicted proteins | sample DeeMarSWOR136_30_FD_25667 | JGI IMG/M metagenome (IMG submission 25667)
GCTTTATCCTCAGGAGCCAGAATCATGGCGCAGGCGCCATCTGATGTCGGCTTGGTATCGAGAAGTCTAATGGGAGATGAGAGCATCTTTGAGCCAAGGACATCCTCCACTGTAATATCCAGAGGCTCCTGGGCATACGGATTGTTGTTGGCATTGCTGCGGTTCTTCACTGCTACCTTGGCGCACTGCTGGGCTGTTATGCCATACTTATACATGTATCGTTTGGCCTGCATAGCAGCCGCTGAGACGAAATCCAGTCCCAACTGCCTCATCAGAGCAGGATCGAACGCAGCATTCTCGACCAGGCTCTTCTCAGCCTGTGATTCCTTCGTATGTGCCACAACCAGAATGATATCCTGGTGCTCTGAGAGAACCTGTGACATACCAACATAAACGGCATTTATTCCGTCCTCAGCCACCTTATCCTCATGCCCCAGATGTGCGCCCACGACGTGCTGGACATTCATGTTCGATATCGTCCTGCCATCCCAGAAATCCTGGGAGCAAGTGACAGCAGAGTCGATGTCGGACAAAGTGAGTCCTGTCGCCTTCAGAACTTGTACTATTGCCTCATAGGCTAGTTCCCCCTCATTTACGTCAGCCCTATTCGGGTGGTACTTCGTCTGCCCTACTGCCACAATACCTACTCTTTGGGCCATACATGCCTCCTTCCTGTACCACTGACGGAATAACTCCGCAGATTAGTGAGGCTTGGTGGTATCGAAGTGGCCTCTCGTACACCTGGCCAGGGGGCTAGGGTCTTTCGCAATACCACGGAACCCTTAGATTCGGCAGCCAGGCATTGGCCGTGCCCTTTCATGTTGAGGCTATTTCTCATATGTCTATTGCATGGTTTGGTGCATAAGGTGATACCGGCGTACCATGTTGGCAACGTTGATCCCGGAGTCCACTGCCTGGTGGACGCCGACTCCATAGCCGCCGGCATCAGTGCCCACGTAGAACAGTCCTTGGATAGGAGCCTTAGCTGATGGCTTGTACTTGGCGCATTGCCCCACCACCTGACCCAATCCGATAGTCTCTCCACCCTGACCTGGCAGCACTTGGTCACGAGCAAGGGCAGAGGCCTCGCGCGGAGAGTACGGCTCTTTGAACTCGATGTACTTTGGTATATCCGGGAAGACTTTGAACAGGATTTCCTCGCCTCTGTCCAACCATGCCTTCTTGTCTTTCTGCGTCATCTGCGGGTCGGCGGGACACAAGAATCCTGTCATGAGCATGTGCTTGCCCGGTGGTGCTGCGTGGGGGTCGTAGTTGGAGGGGACCTCATAGTAGACAACCCACTCATTGGGGAGATCGCCCGACTTGGCCTTGACGAAGCGCTCCAGACTCCATGCGGTTTCATTGGAGAATATTACGCCGTAGGGGGCATCGGTCACCTTCTTGCTCAGGAAATAGCGGGTGCCTATGAATCCCAAGGAGGGGACTAAGTCCTTTACATAGTTCACGTAGCCCTGGTCGAAGTGCTCTTCGCCCACCAGTTTGAGCACCGTGGGCTGAATACCAGCGTTGCTCACCACTATAGGAGCCTGGAAGCTGCCTTTGCTGGTGATCACGCCTGTGACCCTGCCCTGGTCTACTGAGATCTTCTCCACTCTAGTCCTCATGATTACCTTGCCGCCGTTTGCCTCCACAGCTTCAGCGTAGGTCTCGGCTACGCGGCCGATGCCACCTTCACAGAAGAGTCCACCATAGCGAAGGATCATGTCCTGAATAGTCCTTATTGCCTCGGAAGCTGCCACTGCGTCCACAGGGACCACAAACATACCGTCACACATCAGGCTGACGAAGAAGCTATACAGCGCTCGAGGAGCCTTGTAGCGGTTGAGCCACTGCTGGAGGCTGATATCGTGCAGGGTATCGATATCCTGTGGGCTCATCGTCATTAATTCGGTGAAAAGCTTCAGAGCCTCCTCCCTTTCATCTTGCTTCAACTCTAGCCAGTCGAAGAGGACATTGGGGTCCATCTCCCCGCGTGCCATCTGTGGCATTTTCACGTATTTTCCCGAGGGAGTTCTGTAATAACTGTCCTGACCATCGGGCGATACGAGCTTCACCTTGTCCTCCATCCCCAGCTCCTTCAGGACAACTTCAAGCACATTTTCCATGACGGGGGCAACGATAATCACCCATGGCGTAAAGGTGAACCCTTTCTTGGAGAAGGGCATCGCCTTGCCGCCAGCCTTGGCATTTTTATCGAGGAGCAGCACCTTGAGCCCCCGCTTTGCCAGCAGCGCTGCGCAGGAGCTGCCCCCGAACCCGGCCCCTACCACGACAACATCATATTTAGAGCTGGCCATCGTTCTCCTCCTCGGGAATGCGAAGCGGAGCTAGAAGTCTCCGGGATGCTTGGGCTCCTTGTTGCGCCATTGTTTCGGCGAGAATATAAGGGAAAGAATAGCAGCTTTGGCCATTTTCCCCGCGATCGTCGCTAGGTCTCTGAAGTTAAAAGCTGCTCGAACCCTCCACTTGACAGGGTCAATGATATCTACCAACATAACTATGTAGTCACCCTGACGCTGCATATCATTAACCTTTCCTGTCAGCTCAGTCTTTCCCAGCCCTGTTGACCTGAAGTACATCTTGTATTGACCTCCTGTAACTTATGTGCATCCTCTAAGCTGCTTTAGCTACCGCCTCAGAGTATGTAGCCTTTCTCGCGGGCTTTGGTGACGATCTCAGGCTCTTTCCACCATTTCTCTATGCCACACTCCTCAGCTACAGTGTTGGCGCAGACATAGCCGGGGCCCCAGATTACACAGCCGCCGGGCCAAACGCCCGCTCCTCCCACGAAGAGGTTCTTTATCGGTGTCACGTTGTGGGAGCACTCCTGGTTGGGCCTCAGGTATCCCATCTGCAGGGGATGATACATTCCTTGTTTGTAAGAGCCCCGCACCATGTTGGCGAACTTGTTCTGGATGTCAGCCGGCGTGGTTATGTTCCACCACAGCACCTTGTCTTTGGTGATATTGGGAGCATACTTCTCCAGGGTAGCCAGCTGGTAGTCGGCGATCTGCTCCCTGAATCTGAAACGCAACCATTTCTCCGAGCCACCGTCCTTGAGCTCAAACGGAGCCATTTGTGTAAGGAGGCCGGAAGCCCTTCCCGGAGGGGCCTGGTAGGGATCGTGAACGCTGGGGAAGGAGGCAATGTACCCCGCCCTCTCTGGCAGCTCCCCTGTAGCCATCATGTCCCACTGCTTTCTCAGTTCATCTGAGCTTTCATAACCCAGGACATACATGAAGGCCTTATCGACATCTGGATTCGATTCGGCTGCTTTGAAGTGAGGCGGTTCTTCCAGGGCCAGGTGCAGGTCGCACAGGCTCCACTTCTCCCATTGCCAGGCATTGATCATGTCGACGAAGTCTTTTTCCAAATTGTCCTCACCAACGTACTTCAAGAACGTCTGATGTATATCGATGGTGCTGACCACCGCCTTGTTGGCCATGAACTGAGTGCCGTCGTCGAGTTCCACACCCTTGGCAGTTCCGTTCTCGACAATGATCCGCTTGATCTGGGCGCTGGTCCTTATCTGCCCCTGATTCTCGAAGATGGCTTTTAGCAGGGCATTAGAGACTCTGTGGGAACCTCCTGCGGTCAGCCGGTAATTGGACATCCGGTTGAAGTACAGGGGAATGAGGTACCCGACTCCCGACTGGCCGTAGTCCAGGCCCCAGTGACAGCATGTGTAGAGCATTAGGGTTCTTACGTGGTCGTTTTCAAACGTGTCCCTGATAAACTCGTCAGGGGTTTTCTCTGACAACTCGGTCACCTTACTGCCCAACTCTGTCTGGTCCATCCTGGCTGCTGCAAGTGGGGCAGGCTCTGGCTTGACGTAGGTTTGGGGGCCGATGATCTCCCTCATCATCTGGTCGCACTCGTGGTACATATCGCGATAGGCATCAGCATCCTTCTGGGAGAACTTGGCTATCGAAGCGCATGTCCTCTCCACATCCCTGTAAACGCAGATGCACTTGCCGTCGGGCAGAGGCATGGCCCACTGAAGCTCAGGAAAGATGTGCCTGACGTCGTACTCTTCCTCCAGCTTGAGGTCCTGGTAAATGGGCGCGTAATCCACCATCATGTGGAATATCGCGTGTGTATTGTGGAAGTAGTCGGGAAGGGTTATCTGTTCGGTGGCCAGGCCACCTCCCGCTTCATACCTCTTCTCCAGAAGCAAGACCTTCTGGCCTGCTTTGCTCAGGTAGGCGCCTATCTCCAGGCCATTCGGGCCGCTGCCTATGACGATCACATCGTACTCGTTCGCCATTTTGGCCTCCTTTTGCTAGCTGGGTTCTGCCTCGGTAATATCCGAACGTGCAATACCACGTCTCTATCAAGCTTCACCGCAACAATCGGCAGAAGGCGGTATTTCGATTCCTCACATCAGCTCTATATCATGGCAGTCGGTGGCGACTATGAGCTTGGGCTGGGTCAGGCTCTGCACCTCTTTTGGCTTCCATCCCGGGGCTACTTCCTTAAGCACTAGCCCGCGTTTAGTCACCGCGATGACGGCGATGTCGGTTACGATGAGATCAACACATTTGGGTGCCGTAATGAGGTAGCTGCACTTCTTTACTATCCTGGGCTTGCCTTCTTTGGTGGTGTGGTTCATCGCGATAATGAGCTTCTTGGCTCCAAAGGCAAGGTCCATGGCGCCGCCAATGGTACCGACTTTCCTCTCCGGTATCATATAGTTGGCCAGGTCACCCTTCTCCGAGACCTGATACGCCCCCATCACACTGATGTCAATATGCCCTCCTCTTATCATGGCAAAGGACTCGTCATGGCCGAAGAAGCTCATCCCCGGTTGCCGTTGCACAGTCTGTCCCCCGGCATTAACCACGTCCAGTTCACCTTCCCCGGGGAGCGTTATCTGACCAAAGCCAAGAATGCCATTCTCGCTGTGAAACACAACCTCTCTGCCCGCGGGTATGAAGTTTGACGCCAGCATGGGGATCCCAGTTCCCAGGTTCACTACGTCGCCATCTTGGAACTCTTTGGCCACCCGCAGGGCGATTATCTGTCTATCCAGCCTTTCCTTCCCCTTAAGTTTGTCACTCATGGCGCAAACCCCTTTCCTTGGCCGCTTTGATGACATCCTCAATCTCGGCTTGGAACCTCCGCCTGGATTCAATCGCCTGGGCGTCTGCTGTCTCTACTTCTTCACTAGGTTCTTCAGCAGGTGCTATCTTAGGCCGTGCCACTACTCTATCAACATATACTCCCGGGGTGACAATAACCTCGGGATCGAGCTCCCCTAGCTCCACTATCTCGTCCACCTCGGCAATGGTTACCTTGGCTGCACCCGCCATGGTGGGATTGAAAGTCCTCGATGTTCCTCTGTAGACCAGGTTGCCCCAGCGGTCTCCCTTGTGGGCATGTATCAGGGCGAAGTCAGCCTTGATGGGAAGCTCCAGCAGATACTCTCGGCCGCCGATGGTCTTCTTCTCCTTTCCCTTCTCCATCACCGTCCCGACCCCTACGGGAACGTAAACGCCGCCCAGCCCCGCCCTGGCCGCCCTTACCCGCTCCGCCAGCGTGCCCTGCGGCACCATCTCTATCTTTACTTTGCCTGCCCTCAGCAGTTTTTCGAAATTGTTTACATAAAGTGCGCTCACCGGGGCAGAGACGATGGCCTTCTTTATGCGCCCGTTCCTGACCAGGATGTCCATATCCTCCGGGAATGGTGCTCCTTGCATTCGCCAGACATCGGCACCGAAGCCAGTGGTGTTGGATACGGTGGTGAGATTCTTGACCCCCTTCCGGTCTAAGGCCTCTAGGAGGAGGGTAGGGATGCTCACTACTGTGCCGAAGCCGCCGACCATGATCACAGCCCCGTCTTCTATGTCGGCCACCGCTTCATCGAAGCTAGCCACTATCTTGTTTATCGGCATAAGCTACCACCTCACTCTAGACTAATAAACTGGCTCTCAACTTTTACCGTAAATAGCCTTCCTCATTGGACAGCTTGCCTCTTTCGGTGATAATGGAGCACCATGCGAGCTACATTTATGCCCGATTGCGTCGCCTGGTGGGTGCCCATACCAGCGCCGCCGGCATCGGAGCCCACGTAGAAAAGGCCGCGAATGGGCGCTTTCGGTGAGGGCTTATACTTGCCACACTGGCCCACTATCTGCCCCAGGCCCACGCATTCACCCCCCTGGCCAGGCAGCACCTGGTCCCTAGTAAGGAGTGATATCTGAGAAGGCCCCGAATATACCTTGGCTTCGATGGCCGGTGGCACCTCAGGCCAGAGCTTAGCTATCATCTCGTCCATCTTGTCCCACTGCATCTGCACCTCCTTGGCCTCAGGGTCGGGAGAGCAGATTGTGCCGACAACGAGGCACTGCTTGCCTGGAGGAGACATTGAAGGATCATAGTTAGATGGGATGGTGATGAATAGAATGACCTCCTCAGGAACGTGGCCCGCCTTTATCTTAAGGAGGCGCTCCGTATTTAACCAGCTGTCATCGGAATAGGCCAGATACATAGGGTGGCTCAGCACCTGTTTGTTGAGGAAGTAGTTCACCCCCGTGAATCCCCAGCCGGGCACCAGGTCCTTGATATAGTTCACGTAGCTCTTGTCGAAGTGTTCCTCCCCTACCAGCTTAAGAACGGTGGGCTGGATGCCAGCGCTGCTTATCACGATGGGCGCCGTGAACTCCCCATCCTTGGTGACCACACCGGTGACCTGGCCGTCTGCGACAGCAATCTGCTCCACCCTGGCTGGCAACCGCACCTCGCCGCCGTTGGCTTTAAGCACCCCGACCTCATCATCAATCAAGCGTCCGAAGCCGCTTTCATAGTAGCCGCCCCCTCCATTCAACATTATCTCCTGCATGATCTTTACCTGCTCAGAGGCAGACACCAGGTCGATGGGCTCGGCCAGCGAGGCGTTGGCATGCAGGGCCATGTAGCCATAGAGGGGCCTTGGCACATCATAGCGGGAGATGAATTCATCCATGGTGACATCATCCAGGGCATCCACCTGCTCTGGCGGCATCGTGATCATCTCAGTCATAAAACGCAGACTATCCTCTCGCTCTTTTTCGTTCAGGTCGAAGAGATCGAAGAATGGCGTCGGGTCCTGTAAGCTCTGGACAAAGCCTACGGACTTGTAGTCCCCTGACCGGCCTCGGTACTTTATGCCGATGACCTCCCTGGGATCCTCAGGGACCAGCACCGGCTTCAACTTAGACTCAATTCGCTGCCTTGCCGCCGATATCATCATTCTTCTCCAGAACCAGCGCCTTGAGGCCCCACTTAGCGAGCAAAGCAGCACAGACAACCCCGCCCGGGCCACTCCCCACCACTATCACATCATATTTTCCTGCCATTTTCCCCCTCCCTTAGTCACATCCTGATCTTGCGCATAGCGAGGACATCTTTGTATTATGCCTTGGCCTCAGCGATAAGAGTAGTTGGGAGGGGCCAAAGCCTGCACTCTTCTTCGCACTTTCCACAGTTCGTCGACAAGGGAATCGGGCTCTTCTTTCCCTGGCTCCTCCCATGGCTTGCCCAGACCCATGTCGGTGGCAATGATCTTGTAGCAGTTGTAGGACTCAGATGACCCGGCATTCGAGCCAACATGCCAGCAGCCGCCTGTGGCATAGAGGTTGCTTATGGGCGTTCTGTGGTTGGCCAGCTCTGGCGTAGGCCTGTGCTCGAACACCTGGAACGGTGAGCGGTCGACTCCGGCCATTGTGCCATTGGGTGCGAGGTTCCTCATGCGCAGGTTATCGTAGGGGCTGTTGGTGTCGATGCCGATAACGTTGTCCCATGTCATGTTGGGGGCATACTGCTCCCAGATATGCATCAGGTTCTCCGCATACTGTTTCTTTATCTGCAGCCAGTCCCTCTCGGAATGCGCACGAGCGGGCGGCGAAAGCTGCTCGTTATGGACGACGTGCTTGCCCGGAGGCGCATAGGAGGGGTCTACCAAGCTGTGGCAACCAACGGTGGGGGCATAGTCCTCCAGAGGGGGCCACTCCAGCAGCTTTTCGCGCATGCACTCCCTGGCGAGATGTATGGGGTCTGGGTCCGGCTGCAACCCGAGCCACATAGTCTCGTGGATGTCGGGATTGAACGCTTCGGCTTTATACTTGGGGGCCTCATGGACGGCGAAGGTGTACCACATGAGACAACCGAAGTTCTTGTCCAGCAGCCTCACTCGCCTCGCTAGCTGTTCCGGTATATACTCCTCCCCGATGATGTCGAAGCAGAGCTGCTCCGGTGACAGGCCACATACAGCTACAAGCTTCCTCGCCTTCACCTCACTGCCATCTTTGAGTCGAATGCCGGTTGCAGCTCCGTTCTCGATGATGGCCTTCTCCACCTCGGTATGGGTAAAGAACTTGCATCCCATCTGAACCAGAATCTGGTGAGCAGCGTGGGCTACCTGATGAGTACCGCCTCGGGCAAAGCCTATGAGCGGGCCCTGCCCACACATGCCTGATATCATGCCGCCTTGGGCCGGCTCATTGATGTCGATGGCAGCGGATATGACCCACCTCAGTATGCACGACTGCAGTTCCGGGCTTTCGAAGTACTCCAAGGTCGCTCGATAGGCGCTTGACTGAAGTAACATGCGGTAGACGGCGACCTGCCTTTCCATATACTCCGGTTGAACCAACCATTCGGCTGGAACGAAGATACGGTCCATAGTCAACCTCTGGTACTCCTCGCTGCTGTCCAACTCCTTGACCTTCAGCCATTTCTCAGCGTCACGCTCCGAGAATCTGGCGATCTCCTTCGCGGTGCGCTCCCAGGTTGGATCATGCTTGTCGCTGTATATAGCTATGGCAGTCTCCTGATCCCTGAAGACAAAACCAAGGCTGCACAGATGCTGGTCAAATTGGGCACCGTAGTCCCAGAAGTCTGGGAAGTCGCGGTAAAGGGGGGTCCAGTAGAAGGGGAGCATTACGTTGGCGTGGTCATTTCCGCGAAAGCCCGGCGCTGAGAGCTCCTCGGTGCAGAGGCATCCTCCGAGCTCGTGCCTCCTCTCGAATACGCCTACACTCATACCCCCGTACTTCATGAGGTACATGGCGAGAAAGAGTCCTTTATTGCCTCCCCCAACTATCACGGCATCAAACGTATCATCGGGCATGGTAACCCCCTTCTAGAACATTCGCTTTGTCCTGCTAGGCCGACGCTAGAACCGAATTACACTCTTTATTACCTCTCCCCTCTCGAGTGCCGCAAAAGCTTCATTGACTTCGTCCAGGCTGTAGCTCTTGGTGATCAGCTTATCGATGGGTAGTTTACCATCCATATACAGGTCAATATATTTTGGAATGTCGACAAGGGGCTTTATGTCACCCTGCACGCAACCGATAATTGTCTTGCCCAGGAGGAATTCCCAGGTAGCGATACTTAGCGCGGTACCGAGGGGGGCCATTCCAACTATGATGCACTTTCCTCCATTGCGAATAGAGCCGAAGGCTTGAGCCATAACATCTGTATTCCCGATACATTCAAGCGCATGGTCTGATCCACCGCCTGTCAACTCCATAACCTTCGCCATGGGATCCTCATGCGATGCATTGACTACATAGTCGGCCCCAAGCTCTTTGGCCATTTCCAGTTTCCGATCCACAGTATCGACGGCGATGAGCTTGCCCGCTCCTGCCAGCTTGGCCCCCATAACGGCGCTCAGGCCTACACCGCCGCAGCCATAGATAGCTATACTCTCGCCCGGCCTTATGCCCGTCGTGTTCATCGCAGCTCCGATGCCGGTCGACGTAGCACAGCCCAAGGTGCACACTGCTTCAAAAGGGGCATCATCCCTGATCTTCACCGCTGAGCGCTCATGCACCACAGCGTACTCAGCGTAGCAGGCAAGGCCAAAGAGGTGGTGCAGCTCTTGATCGCCTTTGCGCAGACGTTTTCCTCCCCCGGGTAGAGTTGCATTCATCTGAATTGGTAGGTTCTCTACGCACATCGTTGGCCGACCCTCGACACAGGGCCGGCATTTGCCGCATGAGAATGCTACCATCATAACAACGTGGTCGCCAGGCTGGAGCATGGTTACGCCAGGCCCCACCTTCTCCACAATGCCTGCCCCCTCGTGCCCCATTACCACAGGCATAGGCTGAGGCATTTCCCCTATCATGAAACGGAAATCGCTGCCACACATTCCTGTAACCACGAGCTTCACCAGCACTTCGTTGGCCTGAGGCTCATCAAGGGTGACTTCTTCCACTTTCAGCGGTGTGTTGGGCTCATAACATATAGCTGCTTTCATTGTTCCTATCCTCCTCTAGTGATCCCGTTCAACCGAACATCCCTCCACCAGCTCCCTTGGCGCTTTCAGGATTGTGCAGGATGTCTTCATCTATCAGTTGCTTTATCTCGTCTTCCGACATACCCAGCAGGTCGCGGCATATCTCCTCGGTATGCTGGCCCAGCAGGGGAGCTGGCGTGCTCTGTAGAGGTGGACACCCGGATAGCCTGAAGGGCACACCTGGATAGAGCCTCTTGCCCGCCACAGGGTGATCCAGCTCTATGACTGCGCCCAGCCACTCAAGCTGCGGGTCGGCAAGGGTGTCAGTGGCTCGCTGAACCACACCGGCTGCTACGCTGGCAGCCTGCAATGATTCCATAACTTCATGGGCGTTCAGGGTTGCCGTCCATTCTCCAATCATACTGTCCAGTTCGTCAACGTTTTGCAAACGGCCCAGAAGATCAGCAAATTTGGGGTCTTTGGTCCATGCAGGGTTACCGATGGCATCACAGAAACTATGCCACTCTTCGTCGGTGAACACAGCTATCGCGCACCATTCGTCTGCACCCTTGCAAGCGTAGCAGCCATGAGGGGCGGCGTAAGGGCTTCGGTTGCCCATCGGCTTTGGAATCCGCCTGTTAAACGTATATTCCAAGTAATGCTCGCCCACGAGGCTGGCCGCGACCTCTGTTTGAGCCAAATCGATGAACTGCCCCTTGCCTGTCCGACGCCTGTAGTCAAGGGCAGCCAAAGCGGCTATCACAACATGCTTGCTGGCCATGTGGTCGGGCAGGGGCGAGTTGGAGCCCACGGGATAGGGGTCATCGGGCTGAGCCCAGATGGAGAGCATGCCGGAAGCAGCCGAGAGCATCGGGCCATAGGCCTGGAAGTCACTGAAGGGCCCGCCGCCGCCAAAGCCCTGGCTGCTGACATAGATAATCTCGGGGTTGAGCTTACGCACGTTCTCATAGTCGAACCCCAGGCTTTTCATCACGCCACCGCGGAAGTTCTCCACCAGGATATCGGCCATCTTGATCAGTTTGCCAACAAGCTCTCTTCCCTTCTCGGTTCTCAGGCTCACGCCGAAGCTCCGCTTGTTCCGATTTGCCTCATTGAAACCGGCAATGTTATTGATATCGGGCCCGATAGTTCTCATGAAATCTGGGTTGTCCTTCGACTCTATCTTGATAACGTCGGCACCTAGCTCACCGAGAATCTTACAGGCGTCAGGGCCTACACCGCCCGTGCCGAAGCTCAACACCTTGATATCTTCCAGAGGCGGCACTTCGTCCTCCTTGCTACACTACTCGGGCAGCCCTGAGGGCCACCAGATCGGCCTTTGAGAAGCCCAGCTCCCCACAATAAATCTCCTCGTTGTGTTCGCCGAGGCAGGGAGCGGGGCGTTTTATTGCGGCTGGTGTCTCCGTCCACTTGTATGGCGGCCCGGGATAATCACCCTTGCCGGCCACGGGGTGCTCCACCGCAACAAAGTATTCCCTGGCTTTGGTATGGGGACTAATATAGAAGTCCTCTATATTCAATATGGGGGCGATGGGCACACCTTCTCGTTTTCCCGCTTCAAAGAGCTCCATCATGGTGTACTTCTCAGTGAATTCCAGCATGAGAGCGTACAGGTCATCGGCATTGGCGATGCGGTAAAGGAAACCCCGCCACTCCTCCGTGAGGAGCACCTCGGGGCTGCCCAGCACCCGCACCAGCGCATCCCACTGCCGTGGGGTGAGGGCTATCACCCGAATTAGACCATCTTTGCAGGGGTACACGGGGTAGACGGAGGCCCCCATACGTGTCTCGGAAGTCGGCGGCGGGCCATCGGGATTGAGGGCATAGGAGTAGTTTGGCACTATCCAGGGATAGAGACCCATACGAGAGGTCTCGTGTACAGAGGCGTTGATGTACTGCCCCTGCCCCGTAGCGCCACGCATGTAGAGGGCGGCGAGTATCCCTATGCTAGCGTGAACTGAAGCTGCGTCGTAGGCGGGCGACCCTGGCAGCAGGCAGGGTTCTTTTCCGGGGTAGCCGCTGGTGATCATCACGCCGCTCATGGCGAAATCAACGAGGTTGGAGCCCTTGCGATCCTTATAGGGGCCTGCGTGACCGAATTCTGTGATGCTGGCCATGATAAGCTGGGGGGTTATCTCCTTCAGTGCCGCATAGTCAAGGCCTAAGCTGCCCATATAGTCTGGCGGCGAGTTGTCCACCAGGACATCGGCTGTTTTGACCAGCTTCTTGAAGATATCACGGCCTTCCTCGGTATCTAGGTTCAGGGTTATGCCGCGCTTGCTGGCGTTGCGGTGGAGGAAATGGAGGCTCTTCTCAGGATGAGGCACATCATCCACAAACGGAGGCATAGCTCTGCCGCGGTCACCTTCCGGCCTCTCGATCTTGATCACATCCGCGCCTAGATCGGCGAACAACTTGGTACAGTAAGCACCCTTGCTGTCAGCGAGATCCAAGACACGGTATCCACTCAGAGCGCCTTCTTGTTCTTTTGCCAAACAGCGCCTCTTTTCCACTCTAGGCTATACCGGTCTAAAGCATCCGATATAATAGCATCTCTCGCTGCCCTAGGCCAGCGGTTCGAAGTATCCAGTTTGGTTATTGTAGGTACGTCTTAATGTACTTCTCCATCTCGGGCGTTGGTTTCCACCACTTAGTAACACCCAGGTCGTCGGCCACTCTATTCGCACCGATATAGCCAGGCCCCCCGAGCACTAGCCCTCCTGGATATGTGGATGCACCACATGTATAAAGGCCCTCGATGGGCGTCGCTGTGCTAGAGCACTCCTGATTGGGCCGGAAGCAGAATAGCTGTATCGGCTTGTAGTCGCCGTGCTTGATCGCGCCGCGGCGCATGTTGGGGAAACGAATCTCGATGTCCTCAGGTGTCTCATAGGTGGTCGTGATTATGTTCTCTCGAATCATGTTCGGGGCCGCCTTCCGCCATTTGGCCAGTGCCGCCTCCTCCAGCTCCTTGCCCTGCTTATCCCAGCCGCCTTCAATTTCATACGGAGCATGCATCTGGAAGAACGAAATACTCTTGCCTGGCTTGTCGCTCAGGTGAGGATCGAAGAAGCTCTCACAGGTGGCATGCCCACCGAAGTTATCAGCTACCTTGCCTGCCACCACATTATCCCAATGGGCCAGAAGCTGGTCTGTGCTCTCAATGCCGAAGATGGTCATGAAAGACTCGTTGATCCAGGGGTCGTCGCAAGCATAGCGCGGGGGCTCCTCGGAGGCGACGTGGAGCGTGTAGTAGCTCCACTTGTCGTACGTCCATCCGTCGATTAACTCCTTCAGGGTGGGCGGCAGGTTCTCCGCGCCAACCAGGTCAAGGAAGGTGGTGTGGGGGTCAAGTGTGGACATAACCACTTTGCTGCGCAGGGAACGACCCTCTGCGAGCTCAACCCCGGCAACGCGACCGTTCTCCATCAGGATGCTGCTCACCGGCGCATGTTCCAAGATCAGCCCTCCGGCCCTGACGATCTCCCTTGCCATGGCGCTGGCGAACTTGTGCGAACCCCCATAGCAGTAACACTTGTTCATCCCACGGCAAAGAAGGAGGGGAACAAAGAAGCCTATGCCCGTCTCCCTGGGATCGAGCCCCCACATGCAACTGACGTATAGTAACAGAGCACGCACGCGGTCGTTCTCGAAGGTCTCGGTGATGATGTCCAGCGGGCTCCGCTCAATGAGCTCCAGCATCTCATTGCCAACGTCAGTGCGCTGCAAAGCTATGGTCATGTCCAGGGGAGACATGGGAGGTACATAGGTGGCTGGAGCCACTATCTCCTCCACGATCCTACGCCAGCCCCTCATCACCTTGCCGAAGGCGATGGCATCCTTGAAAGAGAACTTGCTGATGGAGTCCTTGGTGTCCTCAATCATGCGTGTCAGCAGCAGAGACCTCCCATCCTCGAACACCATGCCGGTCTGCGCATTGGGCTTGATCCAGACAAGTGCTGACCCATCCAGATCGAAGTCCCTGATCACAGGCATGTAGTCGACCATCAGGTGGTAGACGACATGCGGGTTGGAGGAGTAGCAGGGATAGAGGATTTCGTCTGTAGCAAGGCCGCCACCGATCTCGTATCGAGCTTCCACCAAAGCCACCTTAAGTCCGGCCTTGGCCAGATAGGCTGAGGCCATCAGACCGTTGGGCCCAGCTCCTATGACAACGACGTCCCAATCGCTTTCATCGGGAAACTCCTCAAACATATGCCCGAAAATATCTTCCATCGCTATAATGCTTCCCTCTCTAACGCCGCGGTATCGCAGGTACCTTGCCCGGCTGAGGAATGTAGTATGGCGAGGGATACCACCAATCGCCCGGTTCAGCGATACCATCTTCGATGAGTATGTGCATCAGGTTATACGGGATGGCCATCAGGCATAGCGCTCCGGGATGGCCTGTCGTCTGGTGGCAGGTATAGAGACCATCGATAGGGGTGCGGTAGCGAGCGAGCTCAGGGATGGGACGCTGGGTCCACAACTGGTCTTTGCAGTGGCGGCTGCCGCACCAGGTGCCCCCGATGAGACCGGTGTTGCGAAACTCAACTTCGCGGCCAGTTGCCGACCAGTGATGGATGATGTTCTCATCCTCAAGGCCATCTATAGCTTTGCTGAAGGCCTTACGCATGTAGGCGTCCAGCTCTTCCTTATTCTCGTTTTGAGCCTCCGGCCCTTCGATCTGGTACTCAGGTATGGGGACATTTACCTCGAAGGCAGCCGAGATGTGTCCTCTGGGGTGGGAGGCTTGGCAATCCGTGGGATTGAACGCCTGCGATGGGGTCAGAAACCATATCAGCTTCTCTGGCGGTAGGCTGGGGTTCCTCTTATGACCATCGACATCAGCTACGTTCTCATAGTAGAGCTCCCTTGAATCCGAGGGGTAGACGCCACCTGAAGGGATGCCAAATGGGCCTGCCACACCGGTTTCGCTCTCAGCCATCGCCTTAAGTCTTGGTGCCCATTGCAGGGGCCTGCGGGTGTGGAAGGTGGACACGTAGAGGGTGCCATTCTTGAGGCTGATATCCCTTACTTTTTGCAGGAATCCCGGGTCGAAGTGCTTGCTCCCGATCATCTTAAGGAAGGTCTGCTGGTAGTCAACAGCTGAGATGACCGCTTTGTTCGCCCACACCTTCCTTCCGCCAGGCGCAGCAGTCTCCCTCAGTCGTACTCCCATTGCTCGCCCGTCCTCGACAATGATCTCATCGACGGGACATGTAGTGCGCACCACTGCACCGTGGCTTACGGCGCAGCGATGGATGGCATGGAAATAGCCGTGCAGGCCACCGCGAGGAACGCTCAGCTTGCCTGTGTTTGGCAGAATCAGGAGCTGGACGGAGAGCAAAGAAGGGACGGCCACGCCCTCCCAGTGGCCGGCGGCCCCCGATGCCCAGGCGGCGAAAGCCATGGTGACCTTGAAGGGCTCGCTTTCGCAATGCTCGTCCATGAGGTCGAACATGGTCCACTCGCGCAACTCGTGGGTCCAGACATCCGGCTGGTATTTTTTGTACACCTGCATATAGGGCACGTTATCGTCCGTCACCTCAACTTCGGGCGGGTGCGGCGGGCACCAGAAAGTGGCGCGCATAAGCTCTTTAGTGAATACAGGCTGACCGAGCATGCCGCCCAACTTACCAAAGCCCATCATGTCCTTTTGGGTGATGGGACTCACTCCCTGGGTAGTTGTGCTACCAGCGCCCAGCGATTTTATCATGTCAATCGGATTCCATGTCATGCGGAAGCCGTACTTATGCAGCTCCAGTTGCTCGAAGCCTGGGGCAGGTGCCGCGTACATGAGCATGGCGTGGGGATAGATGCGTACCCCTGGTATTGGCTCCACGGTCTCACAGGCCCCGCCACACTCCACCCTCTCCTCCAGCACGCAGACGCTCAGCCCGCACTTGGCCAGATATGCCGCTATCGTCATCCCATTGGGTCCCCCGCCCACAACCACAACATCATATCTTTCATCCTTGCTCATATAGCCTACACCCTTTGCAGTGTGACTAGCATTCTATCGCAGCGACAGACACAAATCAACCGCCCCTAGAGTCGGACAACGCTAGAATAACGCTAGCATAAGTCCTGGAAGCGCCAAAGAGTATGGTGCTAGTCCTTTTTCTATCCTTCTACCATTTCCTGACGACTCCTGGGGGGTAGCACCATGTGAGGTAGTGGTGGCATGGTATGGACAGCAGTGTTGCCCCTGACGTAATGAAATAAGGGAGTAGAAGATATTCTCAGACAACGCAGAAGCCGTGGAGAAACAGATTGATGGGAAGGAGCAAGACTGGGGGTGGTAGTTGTAGATAAAGGTTATCTTA
>SMTZ1_10003162_pt1 | contig 16595 bp, 10 predicted proteins | sample DeeMarSWOR136_30_FD_25667 | JGI IMG/M metagenome (IMG submission 25667)
AAGGGGCTTCTGATGAGCCGGGATGGATCAACGACATCAACGACAAGGTTAAGATCGAAAGCGCCAATGGAATCTGGGGAATGGATACATGGGATACACAGCAGGAGATTGCCCGTCGCGTCGTGCCTGATCGAAAGTTTACGTGGGGCGAATGGGCGGAGCTGTCCGAAAACTGCTTCACCACCCAGATCCCGGCTGTTGTATGCTGCGGACCAGCAGGAGAGAATAGGAGCAGATTGGGAGCACTCCTCCATGGTGCCGGATCCCAGGCCGCGCTTTGCGGTTTTGGGGGTGTTTTCGGGTCCAAAAACCTGAAGGCGATCAGCTTTATCGGATCCGGCGATGTTCCAATTGCCGATCCCAAGGCGTTTATGGATGCAAGGCTATGGTTCCGACAGTTCCAATGGAACGTGGACAACCCCCGTGAGGCCGAGAGATTCGGCGTTGGAGGGCCTTATTCTCTGATAAGTGGACGTCCGAGCGGCGGCAACGTACTCAACCGCGAGCTGCCACTAACGCCGGCACGTGCGGCCGCCTGTGCTTCGTGTCCCAGAGGATGCCGAATGCGACTGGCAACCGGTGACAGCAATGAATCTGTCTGTGCGGGTACGATGGTAATCAGGGTGAATAGATCGCTAAAATTCACGCGCCAGGGCAATGATCTGATGCAGAAGTACGGTCTGGGACACTGGCAGTTGATGCCTCTCATGAACTATGTTGCGACTCTTCACAGGAAAGGAATCCTGGGAAAAGGGAAACAAATTGATACGGACCTACCGCTCGATATGCCAGGGACGTTTACCTATGCGGAAGCCCTTATGAGGCAGATCGCCACGCGTGAGGGAATCGGTAATGATCTGGCGGAAGGTTGCGCCCGGTTTGCAGAAAAAATCGGTCGGTACGAGGAGGATGTAAACAGCGGTGAACTGAGTCTGGCCTGGTGGGGAACCGCGGTTCATTACGATCCGGTCGTCGAGGCGGAATGGGGTTTTGCCTCCCTTCTGGGTGAGCGCGACCTTATGCTGCACATGATGTCCAACTATCCTCTCCACTGGATGGCCTGGTCTGGGGATCCCTATCTTACTGCCGAAGAGGCCGCAAGACTCTACACGGACGCGATGGTGCCCTACCAGGGGGATCCGTTCATGGTCGATCACAGCGATGGACCGACCGGTATCTATTCGGACTCCAAGGTCAAACAGGTGGCATGGATCAAACATTATGAGAAATTCTGGGTCGGTGCCGGAGGATTCTGCGGCTGGCGATGGCCCATGTGCATTACAAACAACACGGCCGACAGGCGCGGCCCGACACCCGAGGCAGAACCCAGATTCTGGAACGCCGTTACCGGGAATAACCTGAATTTCGCCGATTATATGGATATCGGGCACAAGATCTATACCCTGGACCGATCTATCTGGGTGCTACAGGGAAGGCATCGTGACATGGAAGTATTCCCGGACTATGTCTATGACAGACCGACCCGCGGGGAGGATATGCCCATGTACATAGACGGCAAATGGAAATATGATACAGGCGCGGGTCGCACGCTGGATCGAAAAAAATTCGAGGATTTTAAAACGCGGTTCTATAAGTTTGAAGGGTATAATCCCGAAAACGGCTATCCGACGCGCGATACCCTTGAGAAGATGAACCTCGCAAAAGTCGCGGACGCGCTTGAGAGGAAAGACAGGCTAGGCTAGATCTCTGCTGGCTTTGAGCCTCTGCAATTATGACTGTATAATCTGGTCCTCGGAAGAGAAAATACCGATGCCATGAAACTACTTTTGGCCTATATCATGCGCGAATAATTATCTTGACACACAGGGGCATATTTGCTAGAGAATTTACCAAAAAAAGCTGATTCTTTTCAAAAAACCAGCACATACAAGGTAAAAACCCCAAAAAAAGGAGAATTAACATGAAAATTTATGTTTATGCTTTCTTAATGGGTCTTTTGCTTATCGCCGGTTGTGCCCATGATGCGGGCGTATCCACAACCACCCCAGCAGCTAACATTGACGGCAATTGGGCCGGAGAATACCAAGGAATGAATATAAGCTACACATTCAAGGCTGATGGAGCAACTCTGACCGGAACCACGAAAGGCATGGATGGAAATGATATTTCCATTCAGGACGGAAAAATTGAAGGTAATCAATTTTCTTTTGCCCTTGACTTCGGTATGGGAATGCCGATGAAGTTAAACGGTACAGTTACCGGCGATCAGATCGAAATGAAGATGGATATGGGCGATATGGGCGGTGGTGGAGGAATGCCCGAGATGCCGCCGGTGATTCTAAAGAAAGTTGAGTAATTTTGATAGGTATACAGGCTACGCAATGCAATTTTGCGTAGCCTGTTTTTTTATATGAGATAGTATAAGGGGTCGTCATTTTTAACAGACAGAATGCCTTTTCGATCTCTTCAATTTCCTTCCTAATCTCTTCATAATTATAATATCCAGGATAGACAGCTGCTGCCTGATGTCAGTATATATGCTTTCATTAATATAGCTATAGTGAACGACATAGATAAGTGGACATACTCGCATAAGAAGGCTACGGATGTCCGGCAGGAACCCTTTTTTTCAGAGGCGAAAGAATACAGTACAGGGTATCTTGCATAACTCGTAGCAAAGGCGGGCGGAGGGCTTTGTCTAGATTAACCACTAAGGAGGAATATCCATCTACCCGGATGCTCGCCGCCCGCCTGACGACATCCTTAAGCCGGTTTCTTGCAGATAATTTCTTTCGCTCTGAAAAAAAGCTCCCTACCGGACAATAGGTAAATTAAAATCGTCATAATGCCTACTTTATTAAGTCGTTCACTATAGTTATTTATTGAGTTCACTATAGAGAAACACGCAATATAACTGGGAGATTTTCTATTGACGCATAACAATGAAATCCATACAATCCATTTGACTGCGCCCTGATTTTGGTTTTAACCAACTGCTGATATATTAATGACGGAACCGCTTTATGAGGTCATAGGAGTCATTCATTAAACCTGTAAAAGAAAAGGAGGGCGGAATAATGAAACGGAATACATTATTAATTGGTGTAACCAGTATATGCGCAATTCTTGTGTTCTCTGCTCTAATGGGCTTTGCTCAGGATAAAAACGCGAAGCCGGCACGGGCAAATTTTATTCCTTCTCCCGTGTTTTCCCCTCCCTATCCGCCGCTGCCGCATCATTTCAGCGACATTCACGGCATTCAGATTTTGTGCCAGGCCCCGAAGGGGGCAATCAAACGGGCACTTGCCCCACCACTGGAACCGGTTGGCGATGGTGATCTGTTTGTCCTGCTGCTGGCTTGGACTCCGGACGTGGAAAAACAGGGATACAATGTCCACGAGATCGCAATCAATGCCCCTGTTAAGTGGAATGATAAGGTCGGCAACACCACCCTGATCGAATATATTGACAGCGATATGGGACTTATTGCCGGAAGGGAAATCTACGGATGGCCGAAAAAGATGGCGGAGATAACCTGGTCCAGAACCGCCACGGGCTGGATGATCGTAGCCAATAAGATGAAAGACCAGGGCAGCGTTCCCCTGATGAAAGTAGAATACAAGATCTCCGACTCCACACCTGAGGTTAGATGGCCGGATATGGGTCCGGTTTTGCTGGTTAGGCGTATTCCGCCGGCTTCGTTTTCGACTCCGTCTTTAAACCAGATTGTGTGCGTCGGCTGTAACCTCCCTCAACCTAGTGGCCCCCTGGAAGCTCAGACAGGATTGAATGACACTAAGGGATTCGCCACTGTTCAGTTCTTCGACGGCCCACACGACCCGCTGACCTTCCTCGGCCCGATCAAAGTGCTCGATGCAAAAATGAGCATCATGGAAGGCGAGATGCCAATGGGACTAGGTTTAGGTGAAGTGCTATCCCAATGGGAGGAGTAACCATAATAACGGAAGGGAAGCTGTTCTTGCACTCGACAACAGATCAATATAAGAAGTCTTAAGATGACTAAAATTCTGGAGGGATATCATGTGTTCTATGAAGATGACATCAAAAGGATTGACGCGACGAAACTTTTTAGCCGGAGCTGCGGCAGCCGCTGTAGCAGGCTCGGCCGGAATTGCAAACATGGCTCATACCGCAGATAAAGCTGGCGATAAAACAATGACACCTTTAGAAACAATGAACAAGTACGGCTCGGATCTCTTAAACATGCTCGTATTGAGAACGTATCCGATCGCGATAAAAATGCTGAAAGACGAAAGCGAGATTCCGCAGGGTGCTGTCAGGCCCAAAAAGGATCTTGGAGAGCATTACTCCGCCTGCCAGGCGTTTGGCATCGTACGCCGGCGTGGAACGACACTTGCGATGTTTATCGAAGATCACTGGTGCTTCGAACCGATCATCGGCTATGGACTAGTGGAGCCTCCAAAAGAATATCTGGAAGGAGCAGGTAGCGATTTTTTTATTCAAAACAAAGAAGCAGCCAAGGCACGAAACAACTCCATTCCTATTATGCCCTACGGCAAGTACACTGGGATGGTGCTGGCCTCACTCCATAAAGCAAACTTTCTCCCGGACCTGACGGTGATTTACTGCAACGCGACACAGCTCCGCCACATGCTTTTTGCCATGATGCTCAAAAACGGATACCGCGTCACCTCCACCCTCGATCCGATCTGGTCCTGCATACACTCTGTCGTCCCGTCCCTCTTAACCGGGGAATGCGAAGTGACCGTGCCGGATCCCGGAGAATATGAAAGAGGCGGAGTCGGGGATGATGAAATGATGCTTTCAGTCCCGACAGAAAGGATGGAAGAGCTGATGAGCGGAGTATACCACTACGATAAGATGGGCATGGGATACCGCAGTTTCGGCCGGGAAGTTAAAGGCGATTTCCAACAGCCACCCTTTTACAAGGAATATTTCAAAAGGTGGGGCCTGGACACACAGGAATAAACATACCCGCGATTGCTGACTGATAGATCTTTGACCCAGAGACCGCATGGATTTAAGACGTGGTCTGACCTTGACATTGGAAATTTTTGACAAAAACTGAATACAGGTTAGACCACGCAAACAGCGGTTGATCAATCCGGGATGCGAGAGTATCGACATATATCAGTCAGCTTCTTCCCACTATATCATGCGGCTATAAGTGTCTTGACACACAAGGTTGATCTTCCTATACTCCTAGCATGGAAAAGCGAGTTTTTATCACCAGTCCGGATAAATTCTAACAATTCCGGATAGGAGAAAAAATGGCCGACTTCAAAAAAATAAAACGTTCCACCAGCCTGTATGAGGATGTTGTTAATGAAATTAAAAAGGCCATCCTTTCGGGCAAATATAAAACAGGTGAAGCACTTCCAAGTGAAATGGAACTCGCGCGACAGTTTGGCGTGAGTCGACCTGTCATAAGAGAAGGAATCAGGGTTCTACAGTCTAGAGGATTTCTTGAAATCAGAAGGGGGATAACCGGCGGGGCCTTTGTAAGGGAACTATACCAGTTGCCCTTTATGGAAGACTTTGCTGACCTTATCAGATACAGGAGAGTAAAGGTTGATGATCTTGCCAGGGCCAGACTGCTTCTAGAACCGGAGGTGTGCAGACTTGCAGCTCAGAACGCCTCCCAGAAATCACTCAGAGAGATGCAAACCCTCCTTGATTCCTATGCTGTTATAAAAGAACGGGATAAACTAGACTCATTGTATGCAATGTTTCACAGATTGGTAGGGAGGGCATGCGGGAATCCCATATATTCCATAATCATGGAAAATATCATGGATTTCACAGAGAGTTTTATCAAGACTATGAAACCTGTCACAACCATAATACATAATGATAGTGATCATGATGAAATTCTCGAAGCCTTCAGACAGAGAGACTCTGAAAAGGCCGCTGAAGTGGGCACCAGACACGCAATGGATATTCTAAGAGAGATGAAAAAGCTGGAAGATACCTATCTTGAATTACTGGGAGGGAAGATACCTGAACACTATGATGAGGATGATGAAGAAGATTTAAATGAGGAATAACACCCCTAAAGCAGCAATACAACCAAGTAGTTTGTCTTGATGTACCTATGCATATGGCTACAAACTCTTTTATAGATTTATCAAAGCTATTTGTTGTATAAGTATTCAAAATTTTTGCTTTCAGTATAACTTGAAGTATGGTTTAGTGGTCTATAACTACTACTTAAAAAGGGGAAGTCTGATCAAATCAACTTAAGGGAGGATTTATGTCGGAAGGAATATCAAAAGTTAAAAAGAAAACAAAAGGAAAAGGGCAGAACCCGAGTTCAATCGACAAGACAGTTTACAAGGCGCTCGGACTCAGCGGCGGGATCTTTGGGGCGGCTCCCTGCGCAGTGGATGTCAAAAATGACAGGATCGTTAGGATAAGACCCCTGCATTATGATTCCAAATATGATCCCAAAACATTTAATCCCTGGAAAATCAGCAAAAACGGGAAGACGCTCGAACCCATGATGAAGTCTCTCCCAGCTCCTTGGAGCCTAGCCTATAAAAAACGGGTATATTCACCGAACAGGATAAAATACCCTTTAAAGAGGGTTGACTGGGATCCGGGTGGTGAACGCAACACCCAGAACAGGGGAAAGAGCAAGTATGTCAGGATATCCTGGGATGAGGCAGCCGAAATCATCGCCAAGGAGATAAAAAGGATACACAAGAAATACGGACCGCTGGCCATCCTGATCCAGGGAGACGGCCATGGCGAGTGCATATTCGTCCATGCCACGCATGGCTCCTCCTCCCTGCTGCTCGATAAGATGGGCGGATTTACCCAGCAGGTCAGGAACCCAGACTCATGGGAGGGCTGGTACTGGGGCGCCAAGCATATCTGGGGCTCGGGTCTTATAGGCATGATGAATCCGGCCAACAACATAGTAAAGGATATCACCGAAAACACCCAGTTGCTTTTAGTCTGGGGCGGGGATCCTGAAACAACGCCTTGGGGCTTCAGAGGGCAGTATGCCAGCAACGTGGTCCGGTTCTGGTCTGAGATCGGTATCAAGCAGATCTATATCAACCCTGATCTGAATTACGCGGCGGCCATCCACGCGAACAAATGGATACCCATCCTCCCCAACACGGATGCCGCGCTGCAGCTTGCCATCATTTACATCTGGATCAAGGAAGGCACCTATGACAAGGAGTATGTCAAGACCCATACTGTGGGATTTGACAAGGTAAAGGCCTATGTCATGGGAGAAGAGGACGGGGTGCCCAAGACACCTGAATGGGCATCAAAGAAGTGCGGGGTTCCGGAATGGACCATAAAGGCCCTCGCGAGAGACTGGGCCAAGAAGGTTACCACCATAGGACACTATTTTGGCGGCGGTATGATAAGGGGCCCATTATCACATGAGCCGGCCAGGTTTGAGGTTATTCTTCTTGGAATGCAGGGACTGGGTAAACCAGGCGTCCATCAGGCCCAGATCGCCTATCAGGGGATGCCAAGGAATATCGTCTCCAGGAAGACCGGCAGTCACATGGGGATGTTCGAGCGTCTTAAAAGCAGCAAGTACGGGGAAAGGCTGTTAAAGCCGCACAGCATAACCCCGACGGCATGGGGCAAACAGATGATTCCCAAGACGCTCATAGAAAAGGCTGTCAATGAAGGCACGGTCGATTTCTGGGGAACAGGCGGTCATGAAGTCCCCACGGCGGATCAGTTCATCAAGTACACATATCCTATACCCAAAGAGAAGGGCGGCACTGAGATACATATGATATGGACTGATACCCCATGCCGTATCACATGCTGGGGCTGCGGCAACGATGTTATCGAGACAGCGAGGAATCCCAAGATAGAATTTATAGTCGCCCAGCATCCCTGGCTGGAGAATGACTGCCTGTCCGCGGATATAATCCTGCCCATAAAAACCATTGTCGAGACGGACGACATTTCTCCGTGCGTAAGGGACGGGGAAAGCTTTCAGACCCTGGTGCGCATGAAAGAGGCCATTACTCCGATTGGAGAAGCAAAGACCAACTATGAGGCGGTACTCGAGGTCGCCAAGAAACTTGGCATGTACGATAAGATTACAGAAGGAAGGACATCCTCCGAACTGATAAAGGACGTTTTTGACGGCCTGGGCTTCGCCGAATATATAAGCTGGAAGGAATTTGACGAGAAGGGATATTATGTCCTGCCTGTTGCCAAAGACTGGGAGGAGGACACCGTGGGGCTCTATGACTTTTACAAGGATCCAAAGGCCAATCCCCTGCCCACACCGACAGGCAAGCTGGAATTCTATTCCGGGAGCATCGCCAAGTATTTTCCCGATGACAAGGAGCGGCCGCCCATCCCAAAATGGATAGAGAAGAGTGAGACCCATGATGAAAGGATATCGAGTGAGAGGGCCAAGCTGTACCCCCTGCTTTTGATGTCCAATCACGGCAGGTGGAGGGTCCACGCCCAGTGCGATGATATAACGTGGACAAGGGAAACCTTTACGGGCAAGATAAAGGGTTTCGACGGGTATAATTACGAGCCGTGCTGGATCAATCCCAAGGACGCCGAGAAGAGGGGCATCAAGGACGGGGACATCGTCAAGGTATTTAATGAGAGAGGCGGCGTACTCTGCGGAGCAAGGGTCTTTGAGAGGGTAATGCCGGGAGTTGTCTCGGTGGACCATGGCGCGAGGGCTGACGCGATAATCCCCGGAAAACTGGACAGGGGAGGCGCCATCAACACGATTACACCCGCCGGGCTGACCTCCAAGCACTGCGGGGGCCAGGCTACCAGCGGTTTTCTTGTGGACATCGAAAAGGTTACCCCGGAGCAGATGGGCAGATGGATGAGCGAATACCCTGACGCCTTTAACAGGGAATATGATCCTGCTTCAGGTCTTCGGTTTGACGCCTGGGTTGAAGGGAGAAAATAGATATGTCAAAAAAAGTATTTGTAATAGATATTAAAAAGTGTAACGGGTGCCATTCCTGTCAGATAGTATGCAAGGATGAGCATGTGGGTAATGACTGGTCACCCATAGCAAAACCCCAGCCTGACTCGGGACAGTTCTGGATTGAACTTACAGAGTTTGTGAGGGGCACCGTGCCCAAGGTAAAGGTTGCCTACCGTCCTCACCTGTGCATGCATTGCGAGAATGCGCCATGCATGGAGGCCTGCCCTGTTGAAGGCGCCATATACAGGAGAGATGACGGTCTGGTGATCATAGATTCAATAAAATGTTCTGGATGCAGAAACTGTGTTGATGTGTGCCCCTATGATGCTATCTTCTATAATGATGACCTCAATCTAGCACAGAAATGCACAGGGTGCGCCCACCTGCTAGATGACAAAGAATGGGAGCCAAAGGTTCCGAGGTGCGTGGATGCCTGTCCAACAGAGGCCATACAATTTATGGATGAAGATAAGGCCAAGAAGCTAATATCTAAAGCCCAGGTCTGGAAGCCTGAACTGAAGAAAGAGCTGAAACCCAGGGTATACTATCTAAACCTGCCCGGCAGATTCATTGCCGGAACGGTGTATGACCCGAAGGAGAAAGAAGTTATAATAGATGCCGATTGTATTCTGACCGAAGCATCAAGTGGAAAAATATTGAATACCAAGACAGACAGCTATGGTGATTTCTGGTTCGAGGGGCTGGAAAAAGGTGAATACAGCCTACAGATTGTAAAGGATAAGAAGAAAGAGACATTTGAAAAGATTGATACCACTTTGGAAGACATAAATCTGGGGGATATACCCATGACCCTTTAAATAATCTTTTTATGGATAGGGTTTCTTTCGGAACCGTTCTATATCATGCGTCAAGGCCCCGTTTGATCCTCTTGCATTGGACGGGGCCGTTTTTTCTACAGGCATATCATTTGTAAATAACCAAACATCTTTATTAAAAGACATGTTTGTTTTTGACCATACAACAATAAACTATCCTGACGCAACCCTTTAAAACATAAACCCTAATCCTTTTCAGTCAAAGCTGTTCTACCCCCTCCTAACTGCTGTACAGTACCATATTCTTCTGTTTTAAAGACATTTTCCTGGAGATCTTCTTCCGTACAGGGATAAATCTTACAGAGCAGGCATGTCAGATCAGGAGAACCGTACATTGGATCAAGGTGGTCGTTGCTTGTCAGAACATTAGGGTTGGAAATAAATACCCCGTGATATGTCTCAGGCGGTTCTTCCGGGTAAAAGCAATTTGCAGTGGCCATTAAAACACCCTTTAATATTCCTGGAAACGCCCTGCATTTCTGCCTGACCCTCCCCCTCGGGGACTCAATCCATATCCAGTCACCATCCTCTATCCCATACTCCTTAGCCGTTTCAGGATGAATCTGACAGGTGGGATATTCCCCAAAGCTTCTCAGCCAGGGGAGATTCCTGTATTGCCCCAAAAAGTAAAAGGGCGACCTGTATCCGCTTGTCATAACAATCGGGTACTCTTTATAGATTTCAGGGGTTGAAAGGGGGCTTTCGCCTGGTTCACGATACTGCGGCAGAGGATCATAACCAAGCTCTTCAAGCCTTTTAGACCAAAATTCAAATTTTCCAGTTGGGGAAGGGAATCCTCCTCCTTTTCTCCAGTAATCGGTTTTATACTTATAGTAGACCTGGTCCTTACCCCAGCAGCCGCTTACAACCTGTTCGCTGAACTTTTTCCAGTTCATGTTCTTACCTTTTCTGACCTGATAATCAAGGCAGGTCTCAACATCTTTAAACCACTTTTCCGGGACTACCCTCTTTCCTATCTCATTAAAGATCCAGACGTTGGGTTTAGCTTCGCCCGGAGGATCAACCACCTTGTTATGGGCCTCGATCATGAACCTGGGATGCATATCAAAGACATCATCCATCTCAAGCCAGTGGGCTGATGGAAGGACAATATCGGCTGCCTGTGCCATGGGCCCCATGAACTGATCACATTGCACCATGAACTCAACCTTCTCGATCGCCTTTACAACCTCCTTTGTATTGGCCATATGCACAATCTGCTGTCCGCCCACACTCACCCATACTTTAATGGGGGCTTCACCCGAGATAATAGCCTTTACCATTGTATCTGGATTACATGTCCTAGCGGCACCCATCTTATACTTGTCCACGCCGATAATCCTGCTCCTCATCTCATCGGTCATAGGCAGTTCCAGAAAAAAATCCTCAATCAGCCCTGTCTCTGGAAGCACCCAGCTTATCATACTTCCGGGACGCTCTATATTACCTGTGAGACCCAGTAGGCAGGTAATAGCCCTTATGGTATAACCACAATTTGCCTGTCGTTCAAGTGAACTGCCGACCTGGATACAGCCCGGGGTATCAATGGCGAACATCCTTGCAGCCTGAATAATCTGTTCCTTTGGCACCCATGTAATTTCGGATGCCCGTTCCGGCGTCATGGGCATTACTCTTTCTTTGAGTTCCTCGAAACCAAATGTCCAATTTTCTACAAACTCCTTGTCCCAAAGGCCTTCATTAATGATAACATTCATCATTGCCAAGGCCAATGCGCTATCCGTACCGGGCCTTGGCTGTATGTGAAGTGTCGCCCTAGTCGCATAGGCCGTCTGTCTGGGATCTATTATGATAAGGTTCTTGCAGTAATCAAGGGAATGTATAAACCAGTTGGCCATCTCTGCGTCAGCGCTGGAAATTTCAAGCTGTTTGGCCCACATAATCTGGGTCTTGGGAAACTCACCCCCCCAGCCGTGATAGTCGCAATAGAGCCTGCCATAACCTGTCACCAGGCCATACAATCCCAGCCTGGGGCTGTGGCACACATATCCCGGTGTTATGATATTTGCGGTTCCTAGGGACCTGGCCAACCGATGTACATAACGGTTATAACCTCTGCCTGTGCCCTGCGATATTGCTATTGTATGGGGTCCAAAATCCTTGATCGCAGTTTTCATCTTATCTGCAATAGTGTCCAGGGCTTCGTCCCATGTAATTCTTTCCCATTTCCCGGAACCCTTTGGGCCGGATCTTTTTATAGGGTATTTTAAACGGAATGGATTATCGACATGTTGTATGCTTGATAATCCCTTTGCACACAGGGTTCCCCTTGTCAATGAATTGGGGTTCCCTTCAATATGAACAATAACGCCGTCTTCTGTTGTAACCTTTACACCGCAACCGCCATGGCAGCTAATGCATGTAGTATAATGTACTTTTCTTTCGCCCATTTATTTCTCCTTTGTGTCTTAGACCCTAATAAACAATGCTTTTAGGCAATATTGGTTTATATATGCCCACTTTCAGAATACAGTACTTAAGCGCGAAAGCCCCTGCAGTATGACAGATGATCCCGGCTATAAGAAGAGGTTCGGTTGCCGCGCCGGTGAACATTGTGGTAAAGGATATTATCAGTGGGACGGCAATACCGAAAAGGACGATTCCCAGCCAGAAAAGTAACGCTACTCGTCCTACCAGAAGTTCCTTGACGGAGAGTTCCGCGGTTGTTGATTTATATGAGGCACTCAGCAGATAGATCCCAAGAAGTATGGCATTTATGCCCAAAACAATTCGGCTCGCGTATTCAATGGCGAGAAAATCAACTCCACCGGTAAATAGACCTGTAGCCATCATAAGCGCCAGGCCATCAGCTATTCCGGCGTTAAAAATAACTATGGGGAGCAGTTCCGTATTCCAGAACGGAACGCTTTTACAGTAACTCATCATAAAACCACAGTATATCCCGGTAAGAATTACAAAAATGCCGGCAATCACCTTTAATATAATATCAGCAACATATACAATATGGTGGAGCTGTCCCGTGAGCATGTCGCTATTGGGGAGCAGTCCTGCGAGGATATCGCTTTGTATTAATAAAAAATATGATGTTACAAGTTGAGCAAAACCAAAGATGCTGAAAGACACGCTAAAAACAACCCCTCTTGCTATCCAGGAGGTTCTCCAGGCACCTGAAAAGGGCGGCATTGTCCTCCAGAACCTTAAAGGTTTACCAAGATAAAGAAGATGGAGAGGGAGTTTGAGAAGTATTACTATAAGATAACCAATAAGCGCGCCCCACCAGTTATCGACAAATATGGCTATAAGATAAAGGCCGGTACCAAGTGCAGAAAAGACCTCGGCCAACCATACAAGAAGCCCCTTTTTTTCAATCCATTCGGTCTGCTGCATTGGTTTGACCATCCACTCATGGGTTACCATCCATTGACGAGACGTATGACTACGCATATATTTTACCTCCCTATTCCTCGAACAATCCATCTATCCGTTTTTTCGATTCAACATCGACTGTACTCAGGTATTGAATGTGGCTGCCTGTCCGGGCATTCTCAGGAGCAATATTTGACTCCTTTCCGCCGATCTTTCCGTCAACATAATATACTGATGGTTCGGTTTCATATTCCGGTTGAAGTGTAAAACCTTTTCGTTCCCTGATAAGGACTGAGACTTCACTATCAGGGTCGTCAAGATCACCAAAGGTCATGGCGCGTGCCTGACAGGTATTAACACATGCCGGCGTAGCATCGCGGTCCTTTCCGGGAACAAGTCCCTTCGCTAAACCGGCGTCGATTCTTTCAGCGCAGAAGTTGCATTTTTCTGTTGTTCCCACCTGATGAGGATAAAGTTCTCTTCCCTTCTTTTCAAACCCGGTAAGATCGTATCCTGGGAAATAGCCCGGGTCTTTATCCTTTGAAATAAAGGTACGGTTCTGATATGGGCAGGCTATAATGCAATATCGGCAGCCTATACATTTATTCGCATCGATTACTACAATCCCATCTTCTCTTTTGGTTGTCGCCTCTGTAGGACATACTTCTACACAAGGGGCTTCTTTACACTGGTTACAGCGCACCGGGAAGGTAGTTAATTCTGGTTTGCCTCCAACATCGGTTTCAAGGGCGATTAATCTCGGCCAGGTAACATTTAAAGGAAGGAAATGCTCGATTCTGCATGCAGCCACACAAGCATGACACCTTGTGCATTTTACTAGGTCTATTACCATTCCCCATCTCATAACATTCTCTCCTTTTCTGATAAACGATCCGGTGAAATGCCTGTCGTCATACAGCTAAAAAGCGCTGGTTAAGTTCCTGCTTTCTAAACCAAAAATCCCAAAAATTTTAAAAAAATGAGTCTGATCTAATTTTATAAATCTTTTACTTAGAAGGGCGATGAAATCCCTGATGAACTACCCGTATAGCATGTAGAAAAATATGGTAAGCCCTATTAAGCAAAGAAATTATATATATGGGGTATGTTAATGTCAATTGTTAAATGTAAAAATGTAATACATTTTTTCTTTCGAATTAGGTAAGTTAATGGCCCATCAAAGTTGCGCTAAAATGATCTTTATATAGGGACGCGCTTTAATAATTTAGGGTAAAGTCCGATTATCCAGACCTAATATTTTGATAACATATTGTTATTAAACGATTTACTTGCTTTTTGAAATTCAATTTTCTGTAATTATATCTCCAGACGTATTCTCTGAGGTATAAATACCCGAACATAACAGTTTATCCCCATCTCAGGGCATAAATTTGACAGCCTTTCAATAAAGTCTTCACGATCTCTATTGTTTAGAAATTTTTTCCTTTTTTCTATCACCCTGATTATTACATGGTGTAATACTCCGGGGGCATCTAATCATGCAATCCTTGGCATTTCATGGCCTTATATTCATTAAAGAGCGTCCCACTTTATAATATTCAGTGTCCGACTATATATTGACATAAAATAAGCAATTCTCTATCTTCCATTCACCAAACATTGCGTTCTTATCAATTGAAAAGTCTGTTTGATTTTTTTAGTAAAATTTTTATTGATACTCCAATCAAATAGGATGAATTATGAAATTCAAATCAGTATTTCTATCAATTATCTTTTTAGCCGTTATTTCAGGGATTGTTGTTCCTGAAATAGGGCAGGAGCAGCCCTGTAATTTCATAATGCTGGCGGATCCGCAATTCGGCTTGTATGAATTCGACACGGGATTTTCAAGAGAAAGTGCAAATTATGAATTTGCTGTTGCGGCAATAAACAGGCTGAAGCCGGCTTTCGTAATCGTACTCGGCGATCTTGTCAATAAAAGCGGCGATGAAAGGCAGATCGACGAGTTTTTAAGGATATCCAGAAAAATTGATCCTTCGATCCCTATCTATTATGTGGCCGGAAACCATGATGTCGGCCAAGAGCCTACTCCGGAGACTCTGGCAGCATACCGGCAAAAAATAGGTCCTGACTATTATTCATTTCGTTCAGGCCCGGTTTACAGCATAGTGCTTAATTCGTGCTTGTTCTATGAACCACGGATGGCCAAAGCCGAATTTGAAAAACAGAACTTATGGCTCAAGGAGGAATTGGAAAAGGCAAAGGCGTCAGGATCTCCACACATCATCATATTTCAGCATCATCCTTTGTTCCTTGATAATGCGGATGAGCCATTTCAATTCTGGAACATACCTCCGGAGCGCCGCAAGCCGTTGCTGGAACTGCTGCACGAATATGGCGTTAAATATATCTTTGCCGGACATATTCACAGAAATTCCACCGCAAAATATAAGGAACTGGAAATGACAGCCACAGGGCCTGTGGGAATGCCTTTGGGGCCTGATGATTCAGGGATTCGACTGGTATCCGTGACTGAGGATAGCGTTCAGCACCGATATTTTACTTTCGGGAGAATGCCTGACCGGCTGGAATTGAGGTAACAGGGGTGCTATATTTTATTTTCAAGCCTAAGGAGAAGGCAGAGATATTAAGAAAAGCGATGTGGGTGAATTAATACCTATTTGTCCGTAAATCATTTTCGAGGAGTAAGGAATGATAGAGGATAATTCAAAGCGAAAGGGGATGATCATGGGAGATATGTTAAAACAAAGGGTCGCTGTCATTACAGGCGCCGGCAACGGGCTGGGAAGGGCCGATGCTATAAGCTTTGCAGCTCAGGGAGCGCGAGTGGTTGTCAACGATCTGGGGACTTCTCATGACGGTTATGGGGCTTTTCCGGATGTCGCGGATCTTGTTGTGGAACAAATTCGAAAAGCCGGAGGCATTGCGGTAGCGAACTATGCAAGCGTTGCAACGGAAGATGGCGCGAAATCCATTATTCAACAGGCAATTGATGAATTCGGACGCATCGATATTCTGGTGAATAATGCGGGCATCATACGCCATCAGGATATTGACGCGATTCTCACTGAAGACTGGGACCTTACCGTTAAAACCCACCTCTACGGCATGATGTATTGCACGCGCGCCGCCACTGCATATATGAAGAAGCAGAGATACGGCCGCATCCTTTGCACTTCGTCTCATATCGGTTTCGGTTTTCCGGGTCAGGCGACCTATTCAACGGTCAAAGAAGGAATTGTCGGATTCGCTCGAACGGTTGCCCGCGAAATGGCCAAATACGGAACGACATGCAATGTCCTTCGTCCAATCGCCGCCTGGAGGGGCACTATTCCTGAAATGAGGCATCCGCTGTTCGAAACCAACCAGCCGGAAGATGTGGCTGCTCTGGCTACCTATCTGGTCAGCGAGGCTGCCGATCATATCAATGGTTGTATTTTTGAGGTTCTACATGGCCATGTCGGAATCTTTGTAGAGCCGCCGCCGGTGGAAAAAGTGCTTTCCAAAGACGGAAGCTGGAC
>SMTZ1_10003163_pt1 | contig 16594 bp, 14 predicted proteins | sample DeeMarSWOR136_30_FD_25667 | JGI IMG/M metagenome (IMG submission 25667)
TTCCATGATCGATCTCTCAGAGCAGTTTGTGTTATCCTGCAGCGAGGGTTCATGCAATGGTTGGTCTGTCACTGGTGGATTGGAGTTCATCAGAACAATGGGAATTCCCACCGAAGAATGCTTCCCATACCAGGCCAATGATGAGATCCCCTGCACCGATGCCTGCAGTGATTGGGAAGACGAAGCAGTAAAAATTCCGGGGTGGGGTTTTATTACTCTGGATGAAGCAATCATCGATAACATCAAAAACGCCGTATATCATCATCCTGTATCAGCTGTTTACATGGTATATGAAGATTTTTTTTATTATCAGGGTGGTACTTATGAACACACCTGGGGAGATATTATGGACGGGCATGCCATTTTACTCGTCGGCTGGAATGATGCGGAACAGAGCTGGATCTGTAAGAACAGCTGGGGCACCGAGTGGGGAGAAACTGTGAATTTCACTCTCTATACGCCAGAGGCTGGTGATGGTGGTTATTTTCGCATCAAATGGGGAGAATGTAGCTTCGGGGTCTATACATCTTTTATCTGGGATGAAAGTGAGGCAGGTCCTGTGCTTACTGTTTCTCCTGACCAGCTTGATTTTACTTTAACTGCTGGTGATTCTTCCCTCGAGCATTTGACCGTTTCTAATTCAGGCGAAAGCCTGCTACAATTCTCTGCAATAGACTATGCAATGGCTGACGGTGAATTTCACCCGGATGATTTCAATGCCTGGGATGGTTTATCCTGGTGGTGCGCTGATCCCAAGATCGGCGGCTATTGGGACAGGTGGCTGCAATATTTAGATACTCCACTACTCTACTTATCGAATACCTCCAGTCCCCAGCTAAGCTGGATGGGATTTTGGGCACTGGAAGAGCCGGTAGTATGGGAAGATTATGATGGTTTTGATGGCTGCAATGTGTGGATATCAATTGACGGCGGAAGTAATTATCAGGTATTATATCCCCAGAATCCCTCTTATAACTGTCAGAGTCTGGTGAGTTTTGGAAGTGAAGAGTGGGGTTGGAATATGGGCCCCGGCATTGCAGGCTGGGCTGGCAGCAGCGACGGTTGGATCCCGATAACCCATGATTTGTCTACTTACAAGTCAGATAGTGTCATCATTCGCTTCTCATTTGCTTCTGATGGAGGTCTTTCCACAACATTTTATCCCGAACTTTTCGGTTTTTTTGTGGATGATATCATAGTATCCGATGGTAGTAACGTTCTGTTTCATGACCAGGGTGAGAATCCCCTCAGCATGTATCACACTGGTTATGGTCGAAAACCAGCTGACTGGCTGGAGCTCTCGAATGCCGTTAATTTTCTGGAACCGGATGAATTTACCTTCATTGATATCGCTGTTAAAACCGGACATTTGGATCCCGGAAATTATCAGGGATCTCTTCGATTTTATTCCAATGATACCACCAATCCCGGAATCGAGATTCCCTGTAACCTACAGCTTCTCGCACCCGAGCATGATGTGGCCCTTAAGCATCTTCTTCTATCGAATAGAACCGTTCCACTTTTCACCCGGGTTTTCCCAAAAGTTCGCATTCAAAACTGTGGGCTGCAGGAGGCCACTGATTTTGATCTGCGTTGTACAGCTGCCCACACCGGGCAACCGCTACATGATGATACAACCCATGTAAATTCCCTTTCTATCAACGGTAACGAAATGATTAATCTGAACCCATTTTCAGCAACAGATATCGGTACGGTGGATTTAAAAGTCGGATTGATTAACTGCCCTGAGGATTACAATCGCTTTAATAACAGTATTGGTACCAATTTGCATATTACCAATCTAGTGGATGGTTTTGAAGAGGAAACAAATTTATGGACCTATGAAGGTGGCTGGGGAATTATAACTTCGGTGGTAAACTGTCACAGTGGTACCCACGCTGTTCATGTCAATCAGGGCGAATCGCCTTATGAAAATAATATGGATGCAATTTTATCCTATAAATTGGCATTTGATTACTCCGCTACCGTCGGTGCCTTATTAAAGTACTGGGCAAGATATCAAACGGAAGAGGGCAAGGATATCTTTTATCTGGAAGTCAGTGGAGACAGTATGAACTGGACAAAAATAGACTCAATTTCCGGAACTGCTCGTTCCTGGGAAAAACGAGAAGTCCCATTACCTGTGTTTGACGATAATGAGACCTGGATTCGCTTCCATTTTGTATCAGATTTTCAGGTGACCATGTTCGGCGTTCTGATAGACGACATAGAGATCTATGTTTTGCCCGAAACAGATATAAAAGGAGAATTTGTGGAAGTACCCCTGAGCTGGAATTTACAGCAGAACTACCCCAACCCCTTTAATCCCATTACTAACATTGAGTTTGCTTTACCCCATTCAGGTTTTGTATCTTTAAAAATTTATAACATGCTGGGAGAAGAAGTGGCAACATTGGTTTCCGACAAACTGGCTGCCGGTAAATATAAATATGATTGGGATGCCAGTGGATACGCCAGTGGATTATATTTCTATCGAATTGAAACTGACAATTTCTCTTCCGTTAAAAAATGCTTGCTGTTAAAATAATCACTAAACCTCCCGGAGCTTTCTTAGTTCCGGGAGGTCAATGCAGGCAATCCAGCACAATAAACAGGATTTCTCATGCACCGATCACTCACCGTCATCTTTTTTGTCCTTATGAAATTAATTTTTGCAGATACCGGAAATTCCCTGCTGCCACAGGGCCAATCCCCCATACAGTCCAGCATTGATGCCTCAGTAAATAGAAATGCCGTACCATTCACAGACAGTCTTATTCAGAGCTTAATTCAGCAAACCAATTTGGATACCCTGATAGGTACTGTAAATATTCTATCCGGTGAGGATTCGGTCACTATTAACGATAGTACCTATTTATTACTTTCCCGAAATGCGGAACATCCCCATAATGACCTGGCGGCAGATTTTATTTTTCAAACATTAAACCGTTATGGACTGCCAACCTTTAATCAAAATTATAATCCAACTGGCAGAAATGTTTACAGTATCCAGACTGGCACAGATTATCCTGAGCAAATATTTATCATTTGTGCCCATTATGATGACAGGCCTGATGAACCCGCACCGGGCGCGGATGACAACGCCAGCGGAACCGCAGTAGTGCTGGAAGCAGCCCGGATTCTCTCGCAAATCCCGACTCCCTGTACCATTATATATGCACTCTGGGATGAAGAGGAAATCGGGCTTGTCGGCAGCACTCATTTTGCACAACAAGCCTTCCAGTCCGGAGAGGATATTCAAGGCGTCATCAATCTGGATATGCTCGGTTGGGATGAGAATGATGACGGATTATTTGATATACATACCCGACCAATCGCCAATTCGGTGGAACTGGCAAATCTCACTGTATTTTTGCACAATTATTATAACATAGGATTAACACCAATCATTTATAGTGAAGGCACATATAGCAGTGATCATGCTTCATTCTGGCACCAGGGATACAGTGCTATTTTTTTGATTGAAGCTTTGCGAGGCGGTGATTTTAATCCTTTTTATCACACTTCCGATGACCGTATTGCGAATTTCAACCTAAATTACTTTTACGCTCTTTCAAAATTGGCAATTGCTACCATCTCGTATCTATCATTCAATAATATTCCCGTCAATCTGGAAAATACAACCAATGCAATCGCGTCTGATTTTATATTAGAACAAAATTATCCAAATCCATTTAATCCCACCACCACTATTGAATTTGTCTTACCCAGATCCGATATTGTTACTTTACAAATCTTTAACATCCTGGGGGAAGAGATTGAAACACTCATCTCGGAAAAATTGCCAGCCGGTAAACATAAATACCATTGGGACGCTTCTCGCATGCCCAGTGGGGTGTACCTGTACCGATTGTCCGTTGAATCTCTTAACGGAGGGGGAGAAGCATTCATAGAAACCCGGAAAATGATTTTTACCCGGTAGTTAAAAGACAGGATTCAAGGGGTGAAGGGTTCAAGACTTTGAGTCTCTCCATTATTGGATCTCCCTGGCTACAAATCCGGAGGTACTCACTGTTACCACAAACCGTTTCTCCTCTTCGGAGGTCTGAAACACCGCATTTCCATATACCGTACTGACAAATGGTAAATGTGGACCGAACTCATAAAGATAACGCCATAAAGGATGATCCTCATTCTCCACCAGAGAATAAATAGTCTGCGGTTTGTTCAATTCATCCTCGGTTTTCAGGTATCTTCCCCGGATCCGGGTTAAACGGTAACGGGTATGAATCCCCAGAAAATTAAGCCAGTTATCCCATTTTAGAATATCTCCCTCCAGCATCCACTGGTCTCCATAAATTAAAAAAGTCCTCACCATTTGCGAATCAGATTCCAAAAATTGAATGAGGGTCACCCTGCTACTATTTTCCTTTCCGGTTGCTTCAATCTGTATCTCCGCTACCTCTTCTTCGAAAGTAAAGGCATGATAAGCCCGGGCAAAAAAACCGGCAAATAATAACATACCGAATACTGCCACCAGGATAATGATAAAGAGGAGATTCCGGATGCTGGTAACAACCCCGGGAGTGGATACTTTTTTCTGCTGCAGTTTGCTCATAAACCATCTGATCCGGCGAAAAAGGTAATAAATCAGTAATAAAAGCGAGAGTAATATCCCGAAAATCCCAATGTAAACCAGAAAGTCTGCTGACATTTTTTATCCATTTCTGTTATGTTTATTCATAATATTTAATCACAAAACTCACAGGAATTTCATAGTAAATTAAACTGAATTATCTTGCGAAATCAAAATTAATTTGATTTCTTTGCAAGGCAGACATATATTGCCCTTGCTCCGTTGGGGGTGGGGGTGATTCGGTAATTAGCCCCCTGAGACAATACCCCTCGAACCTGAACCGGATAATACCGGCGGAGGGAAACGGATTTTCTGGCGAAGAAAATTATTCTCTGACCTTGAACCGTTTCCCTCTGGGGCAAACGGTTTTTTTATTTAACTTGAGCTGACTCAGAGAAAAATTTTAGTTTTATAGAAAATTTTTTATTGACACATCGAACATTCTAGAAGAAACTCGAACTAAAGGAAATTAAAATCAGAATATTCACCCAGATGCATTTATAAAAAATGTATATTGCTTTCATTCTAAAGATAATAGATATATTCAATTTATTTTTCGCCCTTTTGCTAGTTAAGGCAATTTTTATCAACAGTATGAAAATCTAAATCTGAACATATGGAGGAGATAAAGTGAAAGCACAAATGCCCGAGATAGGTAAAGTTTCACCAGAAATATTCGATGAAGTAATCCTCCCTAAATTAGGGAAAAAACGTCATGAAGTGCTGGTCGGACCGCAACATGGGGTGGACATTGGTGTCATTGATATCGGAAATAACCAGGTTATGATCACTACCACCGACCCGATTTTCGTTGTCCCCCCTTATGGATGGGAGCGCTCTGGATGGTTTGCAATAAACATCCTGGCCTCCGATGCGGTAACCTCCGGTCTACAACCAAACTACATCACTTTGGATCTGAATATGCCTTTATCTATTAATCGACAGGATTTTGAGCTTCTCTGGGAGGTGATGCACCGTGAATGTGAAAAGATAGGAATGGCCATTGTATCCGGTCATACTGGTCGCTACGAAGGCTGCGACTATCCCATGATCGGTGGTGCAACGGTTATCTGTATCGGTTCGAAAGATAAATATGTATCCCCGAATATGGCTCAGATAGGTGACTCTGTCATTGTCACCAAGGGTGCCGCCATTGAAGCCTCTGGATTATTTGCAGCAACTTTTCCGCAGAAAGTTAAAGAGCGATATGGTCCACAGGTTGCGAAAGAAGCAGAACAAATTTTCTGGAAAATGTCAGTAGTAGAAGATGCTTTAACGGCCGTGCAAGTCGGAGTAAGAGACAAAGGTGTTACTGCTATGCACGATGCCACTGAATGCGGTGTCTGGGGTGGACTATTTGAATTGGCCCAGGCTTCAAGGGTAGGAATGATGATCGATAAAGAGAATATCATTGTGGAAGACGTGGTGAATAAAATATGTGATCTTTTTGAGATAGATCCCTTTTCATCCATCAGTGAGGGAACCTTAATTATTGCCTGCAGACCGCATAAAGCAAGCGAGATTCTTAAAAGACTATATGATAAAGGAATTTCTGCCAGTATGGTCGGTGAGATTGTGGAAAAAGAGAAAGGAATGCAAGTATTTGAAGGCAGTAAATTGTATCCATTGAAACATCCAAGGGTAGATCCATTCTGGGCAGCTTTTGGTAAAGCTGCGTCGCAATAGTATAAGCAGTCAATTGCATACTATTAAGAATATGAAATTGTAGAAATTAAATATACAATATATTCAAGTTTTAATCTTAATCAGTATAGGCTGTTTTGTTGTTCTCAACCTCAATGTTATATGTAATATTTTTTTATTTTTTGCCCTTCGTGTCCTTTATAAAAAAAAATGCAATGTTTTGGATAATTTTCGTGCGAATTAATATAAATGTCAAATTTAACCCAAAATATACAGGATAATAAGATGTCAGAGAAAAACTTCTATGAAGGGTTAAGAAGTGAATCGGATAAGCTGTGGAACATCATTTTTCAACATCCATTTGTTACTGGTATTGGTGATGGTACCCTACCGCAGGATAAATACGAATATTATTTAAAACAGGATTATGTTTATCTAATCGATTTTAGCCGGGTTTTTGCCCTGGCCACCGTCAAAGCGTTCAGACTGGAAGATATGACCTTTTTCTCAACCCTATTAAATGCAACCCTGAACATGGAAATGGAATTGCACCGCAAAACTTGCCAAACTTTTGGAATTTCAGAAGCAGAACTCGAGAAAACCCAGAAGAGTATGATAACCATGTCCTATTCCAATCTCTTGGTTCGCACCTGTTATGAAGGAAGTTTAGCCGATATTATAGCAATCCTATTACCTTGCGGCTCAGGTTATATAGAAATCGGCCAGCGCTTAAAAAAACAGGGACTTCCTAGCAACAAATTTTATCAAGATTGGATTAATACATATTCTTCCAAAGAGTTTGAAGACTTATCCAACTGGTTGATTCAACGTATGAATGAATTAGCTGTGGGGGCGACTGCAGCCCGCAAAGTTTATTGGCATTCATTGTACAAAGCCAGCGCTCGCTTTGAATATCTGTTTTTTGATATGAGTTGGAAAAAGGAATTCTGGCCCGAAGGATTACTATAAATTAGAAGCAGATCATTAAGTATGAAGGTTTATAGAATATTCTCTGCCCACCTTCCCGGTTCTTGGTATAACTCCGTGTAACAAAACATCCGATATCATGCTGAGATATACAAAGGAAGCAACGAGAGAGACGCAGGAATAATTCCTTAACTTTTAATTAACAAGAAACAAATAGTAAAATGAATAATCGCAATATCATAAATAGCTGGAATTTATATGTGATTACAGATGAAAAGCTGGGCGTGAAACGCTCTCATCTGGATATCGCAAAAGCTGCTATCGCCGGAGGAGCTGAAGTCATACAGCTGCGTGACAAGGAAGCTTCCAGCCAAAAACTGTTTCAAACAGCTGTCATCTTAAGGAAGTTAACACAGCAAAATAAGGTGTCATTGATCATTAATGATAGATTGGATATTGCTTTGGCTGTTAGTGCTGAGGGAGTGCACGTTGGGCAAACTGATCTACCGGCACAGGTGACCAGAAAATTAATAGGACCCAATATGATATTAGGTGTTTCCGCAGGATCAGTCAACGAGGCTCTGGAAGCTGAGAGACAGGGTGCAGATTATTTAGGTGTTGGCCCGATATTTGAAGCACGCGGAACAAAAACTGATGCTGGAGCACCGCTGGGGCTTTCTTTATTAAATCAATTAAGAGAAAAATGCAAGATACCCTTAGTTGCTATTGGTGGGATAAATCAGGATAATGTAAAAGGAGTGATTCGGGCAGGAGCCACTGCCGTAGCCATCATCTCGGCAATTGTTTCATCAAAGGATATTCTATCTACAACCCGTTACATTAAGGAAATAATAAAAATTGCAAAGGGAGAAGTTGATTAAAACTGTTTCTGATCTTGGCGAATTTACCCTCATAGAAAGAATTAAGCAGATTATTCCCCAAACAGCAAATTCCGATGTCTTGGTCGGCATTGGGGATGATACCGCGGTGATTAGGATATCCGAGAATCTTGCCCTTATCGCCACATGTGACATTCAGGTGGAAGACCAGCATTTTCGGTTAAAGCATATATCAGGTTACCAGCTTGGCCGGCGGGCTATTGCTGTTAATCTGAGTGACATTGCTTCGATGGGTGGCAAACCTCAATTTGCTTTGGTTTCTCTGGGACTGCCCCCCAAACTAAAAGTTGATTATTTCGATCATCTTTTCGAAGGCATCCGAGATGAATTAAACAGATATTCAGCGTGTTTGATAGGCGGGAATTTAACAAAAACCGATCACAAGCTTATTGTAGATATTACCTTGTTGGGGGAGGTGCATCCCGGAAGAATTATCACTCGATCTGGTGCCAAACCGGGAGATAAAATCTATGTAACTGGAAAACTGGGTGAATCAGGAGCAGGATTTCAAGTATTAGAACATTTTGGAAAAGATTATCCTGTTAGTTATGATCATATGGTGAATGCTCATTTACAGCCAATTCCACGGGTGGAGGCGGGAAAACTTATTGCCGATTACCAAATTGCAACTGCCATGATCGACATCAGCGATGGTCTGGCAAGTGATCTAAACCATATCTGTCTAATGAGTGGAGTAGGTGCAGAAATTTACCAGGATCAACTACCTTTATCTGATCAGCTCTCTGAAATATCACAAATATCTAATAAATCACAGCTGGAATTTGCCTTGTATAGTGGAGAGGATTACGAACTATTATTCACTGCCAAACCAGAAATCAGTCTGGAAAAACTCAACGAACTCAGCCAGAAACTGTCTCTACCAATCACGGAAATTGGAAGAATTATTGATAAAAATGAGGGATTCATATTAGTTGATGCTCATAGTAAACGACTTAACCTCAAACCCAAAGGATGGGATCATTTTGCAAAGAAGTCCGGAGGATAGATAAAATGTATAAAGCTTTGACCATTGCTGGTTCGGATAGTGGCGGAGGTGCCGGCATACAGGCTGATTTAAAAACATTCAGTGCCTATGGCGTTTTTGGGATGTCTGCCATTACTGCCTTAACGGCGCAGAATACTGTTGGTGTGCAGGGCATCTATGAAGTATCACCCGAATTCATTTTTAAACAAATCGAAAGCATTATGACTGATATTGGTACCGATGCTGTCAAAACCGGTATGTTGGCAAATGAAAAGATTGTGCAGGTTGTAGCAGAAGCAATAATACAATTCAACATTCCCAATTTGGTTGTGGATCCAGTAATGGTTGCCAAGAGTGGAGATCCGTTATTGGCATCGTCTGCTCGTCAGACAGTTAAAGAAAAACTCATACCGCTGGCCAAGGTTATTACCCCTAACCTTTTTGAGGCCGAAGCTTTGTTAAATCGAAATATAAAAACAATTGAGGAGATGAAAAATGCAGCCACTTCTCTAAAAAAACTTGGCTGCGAATGGGTGGTGATAAAAGGTGGGCACCTGGAATTTGAGAAAGAAGCTATAGATGTTGTATACAATGATAATGATTTTTATCTTTTGAAATCACAGCGTTTTGAAACCAAAAATACACACGGTACCGGCTGTACTTTTGCCTCAGCCATTGCGGCTGGATTAGCTATCGGTTTAAAACCGCTAGAGGCAATACAGAAAGCAAAGAAATTTATCAGCTTGGCCATTCAGAATAGTTTCCCGATCGGTCACGGCCATGGACCAACCAATCACTTTGTGGGAGTTGATACTATCTGGAAGTAGTTATAAATGAACTTTTATTTAAAACCACATAAATCATTGGAAATATTGATATAAAACTAATATTACAGGTTTATCACAAAAATGGATACCTAAGAAATTAGATTCAAGAGTATGTTGTTGCAGTAAGGTTTATTATGGGCTAAAGCCCCAATATGAGTGGGAGAATTCCTTCCCCGAGCTGAAGCTCGGGGCTATTGAAAACGATCAATTTATTCACATCCAAGTCAATAGCCCCGATTTTTAAATCGGGGTGTATAAGAAAGTCCCCCTTTTTTGACACTTTAGTGTTAAACTAAAAAAACTGCAACAGCCGGCCTGTCAGGATTGCTTGTCCGGCTCAGACAGGGTCCGTCAATCGCGAAGCGATCCCTATGGGAAAAGTAACAAAGAAAAGATATCTTTATATAGAAGAAAGGAATAATCATTTTCAATTTGGGAACGAAATAATATTGTGTCTGCTAAACCAAGATAAAATAAAATCCAGAACAGCTATAATTGTCGGCGCAACAGGTTTGGTTGGCAAACAATGTTTACAGCTGCTGCTTACTGATCAATATTACTCAAAGGTAACAGTGATCACCCCTCACTCCACAGAAACACACCATCCGAAAATGGTTGAACATATTATTGATTTTGAGCGTCTGAATGATTATCGATCATTAGTTCAGGGAGATCACGCCTTTTGTTGTATCGACACCATTGTTAAAAAGCCAGGTTCGAAAGAAAATCTCCGAAAAGTAAACTACAACTATATTATCAATTTTGCAGAAATTTGTGCCTTTAATAACATTCCACAATTTTCACTCATTTCATGGTTACAGGCATCGGGCAAATCCAGGATATTCTCTAAGAAAATAAAAGAAGAAACAGAAGAAAAAATAACACAACTCCCATTTCATGGTATTCAGATTTTAAGACCTGCATTATTGACCAAAAGAATGGTTGAAAAACGACTGGAGAAAATAATCACCGAAATTTTTCTAAAAGGAATATCACCATTGCTTATAGGAAAACTAAAGAATTATAAACCCATTGCAGCAGATGAAGTAGCCAAGGCGATGGTTGAATTCGCGAAAATTGAACTAAAAGGGATCAATATATTTGAGTCGAATCAGATGCAATTCTTTATATCACAGTTGAAAAAGAACAAGAAATAATCTCTTACAGAAAAAGTTTCATAAGGAGCAGTAAGTTTATTTCATTTTCACTTGTAAAAAGAACTTTTTGAAAAGATATGTCTTGTTGATAATAGCCGGTTAACAGGAGAGAGCATATTTATTATTTGATACCCCCTGCACTCTTATCTTGATGACCAGCCAGGAAGGCCTTTCATTTAAGAACAGGGAAATTTTATTACTATTTGAATCATCATTTCATAATAATAATTTAATTTATATTTTTTATAATTGAACCATCCTTGCGATAAACCAAGACTCTGCTGGAGATCTTTTTGTAAGATAGATCTTTCGCAGAATCCACTGCATGTTCCTTCTCCGTATGCTTGCTAATAACTTCATCATTCTTCATTACAATCCATTTTCCGACATTATGGATTACTCTATATATATTTCGTGCAGCCATGGCTAACCTCCAAAAAATGCATATATATTGATTTAATTTGTTTATTCCTGATAATCTAACGACCCAAGATTATAGTCTAATGATATTGTCGTTAAAAGTCTATTAAACTTAAGTAATACCAAATTTTCATTATGTCTCTTCCATGATCAGAATAACATTCTAACTCATTTTTAATATCCCAAATTGCATACCTGGCATTTATTCCAAAAAAATCCAAATTGTTTCTATGTTTGAAAATCGATTTTTTGTATGAAAATGATTACAGTCTTTTTATTTAATGAAATAAAATGGGATATTGGAGAATTTTTTCAAGGAAATATGTGCATGAAGTTTAGAGAATATTGGGGTTTTTTTTCCACTTGATTACATTTTTGATTATTTTTAAATTTGTAAGTATTTAAAAAATATTGAATAAACTAAATTTTTACATATATGCCGGAACTGCGAAAAGATCCAGTTATTGGACGGTGGGTAATTATTTCAACTGAAAGAGGTCGAAGACCATCAGACTTCGCTGATTTTGAGGAGAAGAAAAAGGGTGGTTTTTGTCCATTCTGCTACAACAATGAAAATAGTACGCCACCTGAAATCTTTGCTATTCGACCTGATAAATCTCCACGAGATAAACCCGGTTGGACCTTAAGAGTCGTACCGAATAAGTACCCGGCTTTGCGGGTGGAGGGACAGCTGAACCGGCAGGGAGAGGGTATATTCGACAAAATGAATGGCGTTGGGGCACATGAAGTTATTATAGAAACACCGGAACATTTTAAAGACCTGGCAGATCTTGAAATCAGCAATATCCGGGATGTTTTTTGGACCTTCCGAGAACGTATCGCCGATTTAAAAAAAGATGTTCGGTTAAAATATGCCATGATCTTCAAAAATCATGGCGTGTCAGCCGGTGCTTCCCTGGAACATACCCACTCTCAACTAATTGCTACACCAATTATACCGAAAACAGTAGTAGAGGAAATTGAAGGCGCGAAAACCTACTATAATTATAAAGACCGCTGCATATTCTGTGATATTATTCGGCAGGAAATAAATGAAAACGTTCGAGTGGTTTATGATGAAGAATATTTTATTGCTATCGCGCCTTATGCGCCGCGCTTTCCATTCGAGACCTGGTTACTTCCCAAAGAACACCAATCCCACTACGAAAAAATCAGCGATGAAATGTTAAATCATTTAGCAATTATTGTGAAGGAAGTCTTTGGAAGGATAAATATCGCACTGAATACACCACCCTTCAATTTTGTGATTCATACCTATCCAATGCAAGATAATCCAATTGATCACTATCATTGGCATCTGGAATTTATGCCAAAATTGACCAGAGTAGCAGGATTTGAATGGGGTACCGGTTTTCATATAAATCCAACCAGCCCGGAAGATGCGGCTCAATATTTGAAACAAGTGACTTCTTAACCCTGAGGTAAATAAATGGCGCCTTTCAAAATATGTTATGTTTCTTCAGAGGTTGTACCCTTCGCGAAAACAGGTGGTCTTGCAGATGTCGCAGGTGCTTTACCGGTTGAACTGAAGGATCTAGAACAAGATGTACGCGTCATGATGGCAAACTATAAATCGATTAATGAACGAAAATTTGTTTTACGGGAAGTCATTCGCCTGAAGGAAGTAAAAGTAAACCTTGGCAACGAAACCAAAATTGTCGATGGAAAGACAGCTTTCCTGCCAAATTCAAAAGTTCATGTTTATTTCCTGCATATCCCGGAATACTTTGATCGTAAGGATCTATACGTGGATCCTGCCACCGGTAAGGATTATGAGGACAATGCAGAAAGGTTTGCTTTTTTCAGTATGTCTGTCTTAGAAACCCTTAAATTGCTCTTCTGGCAGCCGGATATTATCCACTGTAACGAATGGCAAACTGCTCTGATCCCTTTCTATTTAAAAACCCATTATAAGGATGATGAATTCTTTAAAAATACCAGAACTGTCTTATCACTTCACAATCTTGCTTATCAGGGTTCTTTTTCCTTAAATAAAGCTGCCAAAATTGGAATTGACTCTCAATTTGTCAAGAAAGATGGGGAATTCGAGCATTACGGAAGCTTAAATCTGCTTAAAGGTGGGATCCTATTTTCAGATGTACTCAACACCGTAAGTGAAAAGTATGCGGAAGAAATTACCACTGATCCTGAATACGGTGCCGGTTTTGAAAAAATCCTATCACAGCGACGAGATGATATCTATGGCATTTTAAATGGAGTGGACTATTCAAATTGGAATCCAGAAACAGACAATTTAATACCAAAGAATTATTCAATTGATTCTTTACACAACAAAGAAAAGAACAAAATAGTCCTATGCAATCAGAATAATTTACCATTTGATGAAAAAATTCCCTTGATTGGCATTATTTCTCGCCTGGCCGACCAGAAGGGATTTGACCTCATCGCGGAAGTGGTAAATGATATATTCTCACTGGACATCCAATTTGTATTACTTGGAACAGGAGATCCTAAATATCACAAACTCTTTGAGAAATTGGCAAAAAAATATCCCAAAAAGCTTGCGATCAATTTAAGATTCGATAATAAATTAGCCCATCTGATTGAAGCAGGATCAGACATGTTCTTAATGCCTTCAAAATACGAGCCCTGCGGTCTCAATCAGTTGTATAGCCTGAAATATGGGACTGTGCCTGTAGTGCGTGAAACAGGTGGCTTAGCCGATACCATTCAAGACTTTGACCAGAAAAACAGTACGGGTAATGGCTTTACATTTAAAAATTATAATTCACAAGAATTACTTGAGACCATCAAACGGGCCTTACAGATATTTCCTGAAAAAAAACTATGGCATAAAATACAGATAACCGGAATGAAACAGGATTACTCCTGGCTGCAGTCTGCCAGAAAATATCTTGATCTTTATGAAAAAGCCATGCTGAAATGAAATTAATGAAATATAGAAAAGACAGCCTCCGGTCAATTGAATCGGAGGTTTTTCATTTATCCGATTTTCAACAACTATAAAATAGAAAAAAATAATAAAACAAAAACATGGACTTTTCAAAACCATCCATATTTCTGGATAGAGACGGTACCATCTGTGAAGAAGTGGGCTACCTTCGCCGGAAAGAGGACATCAGATTGATAGATGGCGCTGCTAAAGCTATTCAAATGATAAATCAGGAAAACTGGCTGGTGGTAGTGGTTAGTAATCAGTCGGGAGTGGCAAGGGGATATCTGAATGAAGACGAGGTAAAATCGATAAATAAAGAACTGCTAAGAATACTGGAAGCCCAGGGTGCGAAAATAGACGGCATGTATTACTGCCCACATCATCCCGAGGGAAATCCTCCATACCGAATAAATTGTAGTTGCCGCAAACCATCCCCTGGAATGATACTGAAAGCAGTGAACGACCTGCATGTCAATCTGGGTAAATCTGTGGTAATTGGTGACAAATTCAGTGATATACAAACAGCTCAAGGTTTACATATTCCAGGTATACTTCTTCTGACTGGATATGGCAGGGAAGAATTGGATCATCAGAAGGATAAATGGGATAGACAACCTGATTATATTGCCAATAATTTGATGGAGGCGATAACATGGTGGTTCAATCGGGAATAATAAAATAAATAAAATATCTTATGCTATAACAAATCTATTGGCAATCTTCTTGATTTTATTTTTTAAGGATATTATTTTAACTTATTGTGCCAATTTTTTAAAATGTATAAAAGTAAGAATATTCATAATTATTTATAAATAATTTTATCATCCTGTACTTGTTTTCCGAGATTGAATCCTTATGGCAGAGCATCTCAAATAATTAATAAAATAGATGCTGGTCCCGCAATTGCGAGACAGCTTAATATTCTTGCTGGTTGAAGGAAAATTTTAGTTATTAATTCTTATTAGCACAAAGGGTCATTGGATTCACCATAAAAAAGTGATTTGAATGAAATCTAATACCTATCAACGGTTATCTCATATTATCGAGCAGAATAAAGCTGGATTTGTTCTGTTATTGGATCCGGATAGACTCCCTGAAGAGAAAATTGATTCCGTCATTATAAAAGCGGTGGAGAATGGGGTTGATCTGCTGTTTATTGGAGGTACGCTGCTATTAAGGCAAGATTTTGATAATTTTGTCCAGAAGACAAAATCAGCGGCTTCCCATATCCCGGTGATAATATTTCCCGGTAGCATTTTTCAGATTTCTAAGCATGCCGATGCTATCCTCTATCTTTCGGTTATCAGTGGTCGGAATCCTGCTTACCTCATTGATAACCAAGTTTTGGCAGCACCGCAGGTATGGCAAATGCAAATTGAAGCGATATCATGCGGATATATGTTGATTGAGTCTGGTCAAATGACCAGTGCAGAATTCATGAGCAATTCCAAACCAATACCGCGGAACAAACCGGAAATTGCCCTGGCACATGCCTTAGCAGCACAGTATCTTGGATTTAAGACCATTTATCTGGAGGCTGGAAGTGGAGCACAGCTATCTGTACCAGAAGAGATGATTATGGCAGTAAGCAAAACTGTTTCTATTCCCGTTTTTGTGGGAGGTGGTATCCGAACTCCAGAAGAAGCACAGAAAAAAGTGGCTGCTGGCGCATCATTTATAGTGATCGGCAATCATTTTGAAGATGAACAGAACATTTCCAATATCCAGGAATTTGCAGAGGCGATTCATGGGAAATGACATAGTTTTACCTCTAACTTCTCTGATTCTATGCAAAACTTTATAAATTTGAAAATTACTTTAATATTTTGAATTACCAAAAAATGAAGGCTATCATGAAAAAAGAATGGCAAGCACTAATCGAAAATTCGATACGTGCCAATATAGAACTCAAACATAAATTGTTAGAAGAATCAATCGACGCCATCAGTAAGGCTGCACAACAATTGAAAATCACAATAAGGAAGCGTGGTAAGATCCTAATATGCGGTAATGGTGGCAGTGCGGCAGATGCCCAACACATCGCCGCTGAGCTGGTTGTTCGCTTGAAAACCACCAGCAACCGCCCGGCTATTGCCGCTCAATCATTAACGGTGGATCCCTCCATCCTGACAGCAAGCGCTAATGATTACGGATTTGATTTCGTTTTTTCCAGACAAATAGAGGCTCTTGGGAACCATGG
>SMTZ1_10003164_pt1 | contig 16589 bp, 14 predicted proteins | sample DeeMarSWOR136_30_FD_25667 | JGI IMG/M metagenome (IMG submission 25667)
TTGGACTTTTTCTCTGTTGTCATGCATTCCTCCTCGCTTTAGATTATTACAAATAATCTGTAGCTTAAGAAATGCACTCATCTGTCCGAATTTCGCTGAAACGAAACAAATCGATAACGAACTTAGCCAATTTAGGAGATGACTCTGATTTCTTCACCGGAAAGAGCTTTAGCCGCATAATCCAGGGCAGCCAACAAATCATTCCGAGTAATTCGGTATTCTTTTTGAATTTCCTCAAATGTCATCCCGCCGGCAAGCTTTGCGATGACGAGTTCCACGGGTACTCTTGTCCCTTTGATCACGGGTTTCCCGAAATGGATTTTATCGTCAATAACGATACGAGAAAGCTTCTTCAAAGTCGATCTCCCTTTCTGATTATTTCACAGACCGTCAATAATTATAAAATAACGTTAAATAATGGTCAAACTAATGTATTAAAGGATCTTTGAAATACTCTCCTTTGCTGCTATTAAGAATTCCTTTTGGACATTTTGGGCGGAGATAACAAGAATAAAAAAGATTCTGGTGTCTAAATAGTGTCCATAAGAGATCTAAAGAGACCTGAAAAGACCTGACAGAATCTAAAATAGAAACAATGCAAGTTTCTGATAATTAATATAATTAGCTCATATTAAAAGAGTTAGCTCAACCCCCAAATTTGGATTCGAAGTCCATCGCTCTATCCGCTGAGCTACGGGCGCACCTTGTTTAGAATCAATGAGTTATCAGTCTTTCGGCTTGGTCATATTTTCGAATTGTGACCAAATTGTGCCCATTGATTTTATTATTACTTTGAATAAATTGCAATGTCTAGTAGTTGTTGTGATAAAAGGGGGAGAGGTCTATTTCGCTTTGTAATTGACTCCTACCCTATTCCTTGATAATATTTTGCCGACCAAAACAAGGGGAAGAAGTGGCAAAAAAGTGCCCGAAGTGTCAAACCGAAAATCCTGAAACGGCTAAATTCTGCAGCGAGTGTGCTACTCCCTTTCCATCAGAAGAGGAAATCTCTGTGTCCCAAACCAAAACTTTCCTAACACCTACGAAGGACCCAATCAAAGGGACAACATTTGCAGGAAGATATCAGCTCATCGAAGAGCTGGGCAGAGGGGGTATGGGAGTTGTCTACAAAGCTGAGGACACAAAGCTCAAAAGAACAGTCGCCCTCAAGTTCCTACCGCCAGAACTGACCCATATTGCTGATGTCAAAGACCGATTCATGCGGGAGGCTCAAGCTGCAGCTGCTCTGGATCATCCCAACATCTGCACTGTGTATGAATTCGACGAGGCTGAGGAAAAAACCTTCATCTCCATGGCCTACGTTGAAGGCAAGAGCTTAAGGAAGAGCCTGGAATCAGGCCCGTTGGAGCTGGATGAAGCCCTTAGGATTGCCACTCAAGTAGCCGAAGGTCTGCAGATAGCACATAAAAAAGGAATCATACACAGGGATATCAAGAGTGCCAACATCATGGTCACAGAGGACAACCAGGCTAAGATCATGGATTTTGGGCTTGCCAGGATGACAGGAGGAACCCTGATAACCCAAGAGGGGACAGCCATGGGGACGATCGCCTACATGTCTCCTGAACAAGCACAAGGGGAAGAAGTCGATCATCGTACAGATATCTGGTCATTCGGTGTGGTTCTGTATGAATTATTCACGGGTCAGTTACCTTTCAAGGGGGAGCAGGATCAGGCTGTGGTGTATTCCATCCTGAATAGGAAGCCCAAACCTCTCGCAGAGTTGCGTTCGGAGATTCCCGTATCCATCGGTCAAGTCGTTGACAAGGCCCTGGAGAAGAATCCGGATGAGCGCTACCAGCAGATAGACGAACTGTTGGATGACCTGAAATCCATATCGGCAGGCATAGTGCCCGAGGAGATAAAAGCCAGGCTGAGAAAAGCGAAACTGCGAAGGAGAAAGAGGACCATTCTTTATGCAAGTGCAGCAGGATTGGTTATTGCCATGGTTGTGATAGCACTCAACCTTTTCATGGGGGGACGCGTTGAAGCTATCGAATCGATCGCTGTCCTGCCGTTTGAGAACCTTACGGGGGACGCAGGGAAGGAATATTTTGTCGATGGTGCGACCGATGAGGTGATCAACCAACTTTGCAAGATTGGGGCTTGGAATGTAATTTCTCGCACGTCGGTTATGCATTATAAAGGAGTGGACAAGACATTGACCGAGATTGCCCGGGAGCTGAACGTGGATGCCGTGGTCGAAGGTACGGTGTATCAAACCGGTGAAAACGTGCGCATTGGTGTAAAGTTGATCGATGTGCTTCCCGAGGAGCAGAACCTTTGGGCTGATACCTACGAACGGCCGATGATCGATGTGAGGATCATGTACAACGAAATAGCAGGCACCATCGCCGATAAAACTCAAGTCAATCTGAGTGCTGAAGAAATGTATCGCTTGACAAGTGCAAGTCAGGTCAATCCAGAAAGCTATGATGCCTGGCTCAAAGGAAGAAATCACCTGAACAAAACCACTCCAGAGGGTGTAGAGATTGCAATGCAGTATTTCCAGTTAGCCTTGGAGATAGACCCGAACAATGCCTTGGCTCATGTGGGAGTTGCGAATGTCTGGGCTGAGCGATCTCTATTTGGAATGGTGCCACGTCATGAAGCTGAAACTCTGATAAAGACATCGATAGAAAAAGCATTGGAGCTAGACAACACATGTGCAGATGCTCATGCTATGTTGGCCGGTTACAAATGTTTTACCGAATGGGACTGGGAGGGCGCAGAGAAAGCGTGGCAGCAATCCTTTAGGCTTAATCCGAATGATTCTACTTCTCTCGCGACTTATTCCCATTTGTTGTGCATCATGGGGCGCATGGAAGAGGCCTTGCCGCATATTGAGCGGGCACTCAAGCTGGACCCCCTAAACCCCTATGTTAATTATTTCTATGGACAAGTCCTGAGATACAATCGTCGCTATGACGACGCAATTGCGGCATTCCGCACTCTGCTGGACATGGAATTCAACCAGAACTTAGCCCTCGGCGGTGTGGCCACGATGCTTCACCTAAAAGGCAAGCACGACGAAGCATTTGCCATTTCTCGGAAGGTGCACGCTGATGATGCCGAGCGCACTAAAGCATTAGAGGATGGCTTTAAAAAAGCTGGCTACAAGGGCGCTTATCGTGCTCTAGCGGACTTCATGGCAAAACGATACGGGAAGCCAGAAGAGAGAGGAGATGCTGGCGTTATCGCCAATTGGTATAGACGTGCTGGCGACTACGAAGAGGCCATTGATTGGTTGGAAAAGGCCTACGAGGAGCATGGTCCCGGTATGCCCTATATCGGCTTGAATACCCCGGATACCATGCGTTCCAACCCTCGCTTCCAGGAACTGCTGCGCAAGATGAACCTGCCGGTGGATGAGAAGGAATAATATTTTGCCGACCAGACATGGGAAAATAAGACACATTCATCGCGTGTCATCTGTTACTGGACTGAAAATTATTATAGTTCGTGCTGAGATAGATTTATGTTAGAATCGAAACATGATCACCGTTTCTGAATCAATATCTCTTTCGAAATTGAAAAAAATGGCCGAAGAACGGTTCGGCATTCTCGTTAAAGCTGTGATTGATGTCGAAAAAGAAATCATGGCAGTGGATGCCGAGCTTCATGCCGACCAAGAAGCTTTGCTCTTGGAGAAAGGCTCTAAACAGGAAGATCTCTGGGGAATCAATATTTATCCTGAAATGCTAGAGAGCGAACGAATCGAATTCGACTCTATGATCAATCTACGTCCCAGTCAGGGGAATCGGACCCGAGGAGTGGACAACCCTGCAATTAGGCAAAAGATTATTGAAATCGTCAATAAGCTGGTGACAAAATGAAACGGATCTATCATAAAGACTTGACCCTGGAGCGCTGGGAAAAATTCTCGTTTTGTGAACAAATGGCTAATATCGGAAGCGAAGTCTTTAGAGCCATGAGTTGGCGACAGAAAAACCGGGAGTACAGCCGGCTGGCTTTGGAAAGAGCCCTTGAACTTTTGGACCTAACGCTTGAGGGCGTTACCAACTCTGGGTCAAGGCTAAAGGAATTGACACGCTTGAGGGAAACTCTGGTTGATTATTTCCTTTTCGATAATGCTTATGGATCCAACGATAAAAGCTGGGAAACATATTTTGGTGCTTTCAATTATGCCGCGAGAAATCACTCTATCAAGATATAAACGGGCCGGTCCTCCGCTCCTTATCCTATTATTTCGAAGCTGCAATCGGGAAAAAGCTGCTGCTCGGCCACAGTTGGAGTTCGGAATTTCATAATGCCATAAAGATCCTGGTGTCTAAATAGTGTCCATATGGTGTCCATAAGAGGTCTAAAGAGGCCTGAAAAGACCTGACAGAATCTAAAATAGAAACAATGTATGTTTCTGATAATTAATATAATTAGCTCATATTAAAGGATTTAGCTCAATCCCCAAATTTGGATTCGAAGTCCACCGCTCTATCCACTGAGCTACGGGCGCATCTTGTATAGAATCAACGACTTATAGATTTCGCAGTTTGGCCGTTTTTTCGAATTGCAACCAAATTGTCCCATCTATTTTACAATTATGATAACCTGAATTCAACGATTTCAACTTTATGCTCTCTTGTTATCTAATCAGATACGATTTGTCCATACCATTATTGAGCAATTAAAAATACTGGAAGGAGAAACTTAACCACTCATCATTTCTTTTTCATATAGTGTCACTATTTGCAATTCTATTTGCATTTAGTAATTTTTGTAAGTATAATTTTATCCATGATCCTCAAAAAAAGAAACTTCTGGTTACAACACGTAGAGAACTCTTGGACAAGACGTTCAGTTCTTTGGCTATCCGGAGTTCGACGTGTTGGAAAAACATGCTTATGTCAATCTTTGCCGAATATCGAATATTTTGACTGTGAGCTACCACGGACCCGAAGAGGAATGGAAGATCCGGAGGCTTTTTTGGAATCATGTAAATCTAAAAGAATCGTACTCGATGAGATTCACCGTTTGGTAAATCCATCAGAGCTTCTAAAAATTGCGGCGGATCACTATCCACACATAAAAGTCATTGCCACTGGATCATCTTCGCTTGGCGCCTCAACAAGATTTAAAGACACCCTTACTGGCAGGAAGCTCGAAATTTGGCTCTCTCCTATGATATCTGATGACATGCAGGTCTTTGGGATATCAGATATTAAGCACCGTCTCTATCGAGGAGGGCTCCCACCATTTATCCTATCAATAGACTACCCTGAGCGAGAATTCCAAGAGTGGATGGATGAGTACTGGGCAAAAGATATACAAGAGTTATTCAGGTTGGAGCGCCGATTTTCCTTTCAAAGATTTGTTGAGCTTCTGTTTACCCAAAGTGGCGGAATATTTGAGGCCACCAAATTTGCGAGGCCATGTGAAGTAAGCCGGACAACCATAAGTAATTACCTTTCGGTTTTGGATCTTACATATGTTGTCCATGTTATTCGTCCTTTCAGTAGCCGAAGAGCTTCAGAAATTGTATCTGCCCCCAAAGTTTATTCTTTTGATACAGGTTTCGTTTGTCACTTCAAGGAATGGGATACCCTGAGGGATGAAGATTTGGGATTGCTGTGGGAGCATTATGTTTTGAATGAAATGCAGGGAAAACTCCAGAACCGCAAGCTCCTTTATTGGAGAGATAAACGGCATCATGAAGTTGACTTCGTGTGGAAAAGAAAGGCAAAGGAATTAATTGCAATTGAATGCAAATGGTCTGCTGATCGTTTCGATCCATCCGGGATGAAGGCATTTCGGCGTTTGTATAAAAATGGAAGAAATTATGTGGTAGCGAACGATGTAAAAAGATCATTCCGTCGAAAATATGACAATCTGAGTGTTGAGTTCCTGAACCTATCTCAGCTGATTGAAAACCTAAAGCAGTCACACTTTGATCACAAATGACATCTATGTTTAGATGAATATTTTATACTTTGTTGAATATAAAAGAGATAAATACGGAATCTCTAGGTAAGAACGGTGGTTTCCATATCCGATGTTTTAATCCTATTGACTCTTCAACCAAGCCAGCTTCTTCCTAGCGTCCTCTACTTCAGCAATCCCAGGGTCAGCGTCCTTCCTATTCCTTCTCATCCACTGGAAGGTTCATCTTACGCAGCAGTTCCTGGAAGCGTGGGTAGGAGCGTAAAGGATCAGACCAAGATGCACTGATGAAAGGCAGGTTGGGTTCATGCTCCTCGTAGGCCTTTTCGAACCAATCGATGGTCAAGTCGTAGTCACCAGCACGTTGATAACAAATGCCGATGTCTTGAGCACTTACACTCTTACCTGGCTTCCCGTATCGTTCTGCCCCGAGGTCCGCTACAGCACGATAAGCGCCTTTGTAATCGGCTTTTTCAAAACCATCCTCTAATGCCTTAATAAGCTCGGTATCATCAGGGTACACCTTCCGATAATAGGCAAGTGCCTCGTCGTACATCCCTTTTGCGGCAAGTAAATCGGCCACCATGCCGAGGGCTGGTATAAAGTTAGGCTCAATGTCCAACACGGTGCGGAAAGCTGCAAGAGCGTCGTCGTAGCGACGATGGTATACCAGGACAAATGCATAAAAATGATGGGTCAACGGGCTTAGGGGATTCAGCTCGAGTGCCAGCTCAATATGCGGCAAGGCCTCCTCGGCGCGCCCCATGATGCACAACAAAAGGGAGTAGCCCTGGTGGGCACCCGCAAGGTTCGGGTTAAGCCTTAAGGCTTGCTGAAACTCTTTCTCTGCGCTCTCCCATTCCCATTCACGCCAGCATCTGTGACCGGCCAACGCATCATGAGCTTCTGCCAGTGTGTTGTCCAACTCCAATGCTTTCTCTATAGGTGTCGTTATCAGAGCCATGGCTTCCTGGCGTGGTACCATTCCCATTTGATAGCGAATTGCCCAGACACCCGCGATTCCTACAAGAGCCAAAGCATTGTTCGGATCTATCTCTAAGGCTAAGTTGTAGTACTGTAGTGCAATCTTTAGCCCCTCTGGAGTGCCTTTCTCATGGTGAGGCAATCCTTTGAGATAGGCATCGTAGCTTTCCGGATTGACCTTGCGGGTGTCGGCAAAACGTGTTTCTTCCTGTTGGGTGAGCCCGATCTTTAGCTCACTGGCAATGACCTGGGCCACTTCACTGTACATCATGAGCATATCACGCATGGGTCGTTCATAAGTTTCTCCCCACAGGTTCTGCTCTTCAGGAAGTGCATCAGTGAGCTGAAACCGGACCTGGATACTCTCGCCCACCTGATATACCGTCCCCTCCACAATCGCATCCACATTCAATTCCCGGGCAATTTCCGACAGGGATTTTTCGGTCTCTTTATACTGCATCACCGAAGTGCGGGAGATCACCCGTTTCAAACCGCTTATCTGTCCCAGCTGTCCAATGAGCTGATCCGTCACACCATCGACAACATATTGCTTTTCCATATCCCCAGTGAGGTTCTCGAGCGGCAGGACCGCAATGGAATCAATCGCTTCTGCACGGCCAGTGAAAAGAGTCAGAGCCAGCACAGCTATAACAATCACCACTCCTACTGCACCTGCATAAAGGATGGCCCTTTTCCTTTTTCGAAGCTTCTCTTTCCTGAGCCTGGCTTTTATCTCCTCAGGCACTATGCCTGCCGATATGGATTTCAGGTCATCCAGCATTTCGTCTATCTGCTGGTACCGCTCATCCGGATTCTTCTCCAGGGCCTTTTCAACGACTTGACCTATGGACACGGGAATCTCCGAACGCAACTCAGTGATGGGCTTGGGCTTCTTATTCAGGATGGAATACACCACAGCCTGATCATGTTCCCCCATAAAAGGTAACTGACCACCGAACATCTCATACAGAACAACACCCAATGACCAGATGTCTGAACGATGATCGACTTCTTCCCCTTGTGCTTGTTCAGGAGACATGTAGGCAATGGTCCCCATCGCTGTGCCTTCCTGTGTTAACAGAGTCCCTCCGGTCATCCTGGCAAGTCCAAAATCCATGATCTTCGCCTGATTCCTATCATCCACCATAATGTTGGCGCTCTTGATGTCCCTGTGCACAATTCCTTTTTTATGCGCTATCTGCAGACCTTCGGCTACTTGAGTGGCAATCCTAAGGGCTTCATCCAGCTCCAACGGGCCTGATTCCAGCTTCTTCCTTAAGCTCTGGCCTTCCACGTAGGCCATGGAGATGAATGTTTTCTCCTCAGCCTCGTCAAATTCATAGACGGTGCAGATGTTGGGATGATCCAGAGCGGCAGCAGCTTGAGCCTCTCGCATGAATCGGTCTTTGACATCCGGAATGTGTGTCAGCTCTGGCGGTAGAAACTTGAGGGCAACGGTTCTTTTCAGCTTTGTGTCTTCTGCCTTGTAGACAACTCCCATCCCCCCTCTGCCCAGATCCTCCATGATTGTGTATCTTCTTCCTACCGTACTTCCCTTTTGCAGCCTTTTCTCAGGTGTTATCAGCGTCTTTGTGATGGTTATCTCATCGGCGGATTTTAATTGTGTGGCACATTCGCTGCAGAATTTTGCTGTTTCTGGATTTTCGGATTGACACTTTGGACACTGTGTTGCCACTTCTTCCCCTTATCTGGTCGGCAAAATATTATCAAGGAACAAAAGAAGTGTCAAATTGTGACCGATTTGTGAACACTTTAGGTATACTTACCCATACCTAGGTATACCTACAGATACCTAGATTCAATCCTGTAAGTTGTTGATAAGACTGGCTATTAATTTGTTTTCAAGGAGTTAGTGAAAACGTTTGAATCTGATTCGAAGTCCACCGCTCTATCCACTGAGCTACGGGCGCACCAAAAGAAGAGACCCTATTATACCAGAATATGGACAAAAGGGGCTTGACATTGGTCTAAATTTTCATTATATTTCGTATTGTTGCTGAATTTAGCAACAATTTGAAATATTATTGAGAACTGTCAATCACATGAATTTCACACAGTTCAAAGCCGCGCTAAAGGATTTCACCCTGTTTTCATTCAGCGATATCAGACTGATTGATCCACACTTCCACAGGCGGCGGCTCGTCGAGTGGCAGGAAAAAGGATATATCAAAAAGATAGCCAAGGGACGTTATGTTTTCTCGGATCTAACCATCAATGAGAACATATTATTTGAAATCGCAAACCGCCTATACGGTCCTTCATATGTATCTCTTGAATCGGCTTTTTCGTATTATCAGATCATTCCAGAGACTGTTTATGGAATCACTTCAGTTTCCACCCGCCGGACATATTCCTTTTCTACTCCTTGCGGAGAATTTCATTACAGGACGCTCAAACCCAGCTTCTTTTTTGGTTACGAAATTATGATTTTTAACTCCAAGTCTTTTAAAATTGCTGATTTGGAAAAAGCCGTCATTGATTTTTTCTATCTCCATCCAAATCTAAAATCAGATAGTGATATTATTTCTCTGCGTTTTAATACAGAAATATTCATGGAGAAAATTAACCACCAGAAACTTCAAAAATATCTTCGAAAATTCTCCAAGACCGCCCTATCTGAACGGATTTCAAAATTTCTGGAAATCATGACCATGAATTTATAGGCCAAATCTAATGTTAGACATCAAGCAGATCGAAACCTTTTATCCGGATTTCTTAAGACCCTTTAAAAAAAACATACTCCGGGAATATCTTCAATACAAAATCCTTGAAGTCATGTTCGACTCTCCTTTCGGAACCCGTTTATTTTTTATGGGAGGGACTGCCATCCACATACTCCACGGCAACAACAGATTTTCTGAAGATTTAGATTTCGACAACTTAGGTTTGCTGCCGAACGATTTTAAAGAAATTGTCTCTCAAATTGTGAAACGATTGAGCCTCCAGGGATACAATATAGAATCGAAAGTTGTCATAAAAAAAGCATTCAGAGCATATTTTAAATTCTCCGATATTCTTTATGAAAATAGAATCACAAAACACAAACATGAAAAACTATCCATTCAAATCGATACAGAGCCTCAAAATTTCCAGTATTCTAAAGACCAATTTATTCTGAACAAATTTGACGTGTTCCAAAGGATCAATGCTGTTCCAATTGATCTGCTGTTGTCACAAAAGATCTTATGCATTTTTACAAGGCCACGTTTAATGGGACGGGATTTTTATGACATTCTTTTTCTGCTTGGAAAAACAAACGCCAATTTTTCCTACCTTAAGGAAAAACTTGGCATTAAAGATTCTGTTACACTCAAGAAACGATTGCTCAAAAAATGTAAGCAGGTTGATTTCAATCAATTAGCCAGAGATATATCCCCCTTTCTTTTTAACGCCGATGATGCAAAAAAAATCTCTTTGTTCCCGGATTACATCAAAAACAAAGAATTTTAGGTGCTAATTGTGACCACATTAGGTATACTTTCCCATACTTAGGTACACCTACAGATGCCAAGAATCAATCCTGTGAGTAGCTGATAAGATTGGCTATTACTTTGTTTTCAAGAGGTTAGCGAATTGGCTTACATTTGATCCGAAGATGGATTAAGGAGGACAAAATTCCTTATTACAAGCCGGGCAAGGAGTATCTTTTTCTCGAAGAAGATAAAGACAAGGATCTCATCAAATAAGAAAGAATCTTTTTGGTTCGGAGGCCCTTAGAAAATCGAAGGATTTCTGAGACTGAAAAAAAGGATCATTTCCATTATGCTAGAAGCAATTTTGAGGGAATGTATTCTGAAGGAGAGCAGATTGAGCTTAATCATTATAATCAGGAGATTATTGGTTATCGGTGTACTATTATTCATGATTTTTTCCATCATCACCTACGCTAACACAACTTCAGAGAAGAAATTTGATCTGAAGTTAGCTGGGGGAATAAGCTATCTATCGGGCACAGATTTTGATGCAAAGGTCGCATCAGAAAAGAATCCTCTCGATTGGGGAGGGGAGATCTCGGGAGAAATCATATTCCATCTCTCCCGGATTGCACTGAGTGCAGGGATGGGATACATCAACGGAAAAAGCTCGTCGAAAAATGTAACATCCGAAGGGGGTACGGTAACCGCTACCAGCACGTTGGAGCTGGATGCACAGGCTATCCCTGTGACTTTAGGAATATACTATTTTCTGCCCGTTTCCCCCAAGTCCCAGATTTTCCTGCATGCTGGCACAGGCTACTATTTTGTGAGCTTTGCGCGCGAGGCCTACAGGGAAAATGACGCACCCTACTGGATAAAAAATAGCTTCACAGGAAAAGGCGGCGATTTAGGATTTCAGGGAGGAATTGGGCTAGAATACGCCATGTCTGAGAATATCATCATTGTGATTGAGGGAGCTGGAAGGTACGCAAAAATCAAAGGTTTTGAGGGGACCAGGGACCGCAACGACTCGAACGGTTGGAGCGATTCTACTACCGGAAAATACTACACGCTCGATCGACTGATAGGGGAGCAGGATTGGCAAAAGAGAACAAATGTATTCACGGAAAAACCAAGCGGAGACGATGTTCGGAATGTCAGATACCCTGAAATAGACTTTTCCGGATTCACAATCAGAATCGGGATTAAGTTAAGATTATTTTAAATATTCAGAATTTCTCCGAGGAATGGGCTGCGAATCGCATCCTTAGGATAACGGCCTTGCTACTGACATCTGAAATAAGATTATAACTACCAAAAAAAGAAGGGCAAAATCACCAAAAACTACCAAAATACAACCCATACAAAATGCACCCGAATAAACGAATAGCAGAGGATGAGAAATCAAAACCAAATGGTACGTTTTTCTTATAAAGATCTTTCAATGTCAGGTGATAAAAATGATAGTAATTGATAATTAAAGATTATTAAACTATAATAATGATAAATAAAGAATATATCCTTACAGATCATGCAAGACAAAGAATGAGAGAACGAAACATATCGTTCAGAGATCTGGAAGTCGCTTTAGAATGCCCAGATATCTCCTACAAAGGCAAAACAGGAGAAATCAATGTTATTAAACAGATCGAGAAAGGAAAGACGATCAGAGTCATTTATGTTTGGGAAGGAAAGAAAAAAATCATCATAACGGCAATGATAAAGCAGTGATTTATGAGAAAGGAGTAAAGATGAACATCACATTCGATAGAAAAGCGGACTCAGGATATATAAAGCTTTCAAGAAAAAAGATAACCGAGACCATAACCGTATCTGATTACTGCAATGTCGACATCGATGCTCAAGGAGGAGTCGTCGGCATCGAGCTTCTCTTCATCAGCCAATACATGGATGATTTTAAGCAATGGCTGGATTTGAACAGCGCAGCTGAATACCTTGATAAATCTAGCATCACGATCCGAAGATGGATCAAGGAGGACAAAATTCCCTATTACAAGCCAGGCAAAGAGTATCTTTTTCTTCAAGAAGATCTAGATGAATTCATGAAAAGACATAAAAAGTCTTAAGGATAAATTTTTGCAAAGTCATTGTCAGAATTTAAAATCAAACAAAATCCCTTTTCCCTTGATCTTCTTTATCATCTGTACAGCGTTAGTATTGCGAGGATTCAATTCCAATGATTTTTCATAGTTCTGGATAGCTAATTCATTGTCCCCATTGATCATATAGGCTTCGCCCAGACTATCGTAGACATTGAATGATTGTGGGTAGGCTTTGACATTGAGTTGGAATATTTCAATGGATTCCTTTAGCTTATTCAGCCCCAGGAGCTGGTATCCTAAGTCATTCATTTGATATTCTGTTATCTGAATGCCTTTCTTTTTCATTTCCTCATACTGTTTGACTGCAGCCTCTATCCCCTGTTCTATTATTGTACTGTATAGATCCGCCATGGCGAGGGTTTGATGAAGTGTAATGCGGACAGGTTTCCCGGAATCATCAAATTCATAATTGAGAAATTGCTCAAAGTCTTCGACAACAAATTTTGCATCTATAATTGGAAAAAGCTTAAATTTGCCAAAACTGGGAGAATCGAGCATGAGTTCATTATCCATTTTCTTGATGTTTACGATCCGGCGCCCCATCTGGTAATCTCTGACAAGATATTTACTTAAGGCATCATCTTCCAGACGGATTAATTCAGGGCGCTTGAAAGAAGGTGTGTTTTGTAAAGGACTAACCTTTGGTTTGGGTTTTGCATCAGATGTTTTGGCAGCCAATATCATCTTAACCAAGCGGGCATTTGGAGGCACTTGCTTCCCTATATAAGTATCCACACGCTGGACGATCACCATATTTGCCTTTGGTATGACAGCGATTATTTGGCTGCCTACCCCAAGAGCAGAATACATACCCAGCTCCTTGAACTCGCCGCCTGGAATCCACCACAGGTAACCATAGCCACCACCTCTGTTATCTGTATGAGAATGAATAGATGTGCTTTGTCTCACCCATTCCTTTGAAATGATCTGCTTGCCCTGCCATTTGCCTTCTCGCAAAAACAGCAAACCAAAGCGCGCTGCATCTCTGGCAGACATTCTGAATGGATAGGCGGGGTGAATCGAGTTTTCAGGCTCCAGATGATAGTAACAGTCCATCAATCTGAAATCCTCCATTTGGATGGGATCGGTAATTCGCCTTTTAAAATCGGCAAAAAAATCGTCACCTGTCTCCTGCCTGAATATCGTACAAAGTGTATTGAAGTCCCAGTTGTTGTAGTACCAAAATGTGTCCCGCTTGTGACTTCCTCGTTTCGGACGGGCAGCTTTCATGCCAGCCGTTTCATAGGCGGCAGGATGGTAGACTCCGGATCGAGCTTTCAGCAAATCTCTGATTGTCGCCTCTTTCTCTGTTTCTGTAAGTCTATCCTTATCATCGATATTGAGTTCTGCCAGTGTTTTGTCAAGATCAATCGTTCCATCGTCAATGCGAATCCCATAGAGAGCGCTGAGAAAACTCTTTCGAACAGAATGGCACATGTATCTCCGCTTGACATCCCCCCAGGAAACCAGCACCCTGCCATCATAAACGATGAGGAATGCGGCTGCATCCAGAGTGTCGTAAAGGGCTTTGGCTTCTGCAAGTTTTTCAGATGAAAATCCCGCTTCCTCTGGAGTCTCATACTGTTCCCAATGAAGTTGTGGCTCTTGTGCCCATGCAGAATTTAAAAGAAGAATAAATAGAACATAAAAAAGAATTCGTTTTAATCTCATTTTCCTCTCCTTTGCCGATTTCTCCAATGATTTTGTTTCTTTTGGCTAAAAATGTTCCTCATGCAAATTGCATAATCGGTAAAGGATATCAGGGAATAAAGGAACTGTCAATCGGACACAAAATTCAATATTATAATGACTTTGTTCTTGGTGAAAGCCAAAGTAAAGGCCAGCGTGCTTCTAAATAGAATGGAATTTGCACTGGGCTCAGGTAATGGCCTTTTTTTGTTGCAGGAATGAGAAAAATGATTCATAATATAAATCATAATGAATCATTTAATGATTCACTGGAGTTCAGATGAAATCAATCACCATACATGGGATAGACAAAGAAACTGAAAAATTGATCAAAAAACGAGCTAAATCTGAAGGCACAAGCGTCAATAAGATTGTGAAAAGATTATTAGCCAAGGCACTCGGTATTGATAAGGACAAACACGATAATCAAGAAGAATTCCTGGACCTTTTCGGAATTTGGACAGAGGACGATGAAAAACGTTTCTTTGAAGCCATCAAAGACCTAGAACAGATACATCCTGAGGATTGGAAATGAGAAAAATCCTTCTAGATACGAATGCTTATGTAGGTTATTTACGCGGAGATGAACAGGTCTTGGCTTATCTGGGCTATGCCGAACAGGTTTATATGTCAGTGTTTGTTATGGGGGAATTGTATGCGGGTTTCAGAGCGAGCAAAAGAGAAAAAGAGAATAAGCAAATCTTGGAGAGTTTCCTGATGAAATCGACAGTTTCTGTCCTTGACGCTTCCCAAGAAACGGCAGAGATTTTCGGATTGATCAAAAGCTCGTTAAGAAAGACCGGACATCCGATCCCAGTCAACGATATCTGGATCGGAGCTCATGCCCTCGAGACAGGCTCGGTACTTCTAACCTATGACCAGCATTTTGGTTCGATCCCTGGATTGCGGATTTGGGACGAGCTTTTATAGCTTTTCCTTGGGCATGTCGAGAGTTTCCCTGACATCGGCCTCTTTTGGGGATGGAAATAGAGGTGGAATTTTATCATACCTGAGTGTTAAATACTATTAGAGCGGATGTGTATGCAGGATCTAGAAGTCTCCAAGCTCATCATGTCAGGCTAGGAGGAGTTATGAATAAAAAAGTCATCATAGGAATCATTGTTCTGACCTTAACAACTCTAGGTATGGTCTTCCAGGAAGCTGAAGATTCAGAAGACTATCCATACTTAATTTCTTTGGGGGATGTTTCCTTTTCTCCCATTCCCGGAACAATAGACGTCAAACGCCCTGGGCATTTCATCATTCAATTTTATGAGATTCCCTATTTTGAACAGATGGAAGGATTTGCCGATTTGGGCATTGAGATCCAGCGCTATATTGGTGGCAATGCCTATATAGCCAGATTTGACCGAAGTTGGAAAGCGGAAGAATTAGCTGTGGCCGGACGTGGCGATGTCCGGGTGGTCATAAAAATCACAAGCAATATGCGCCTTCATTCCAGTTTTATATATTCCCCGAGATTACAAAAAGCCAAACAAAAGAATGAAGCCATCACTATAGATGTGCGCTTTCACCCGGATGTACCATATGATAGGGCTTTGGAGGTGATGCAGGGTTGTGCCATTGAGTGCAATCCGGATAGGTATATGGCTTCCAATCGCCTGATTGCAGAGGCCTCTTGGCCTTCCATACAACAATTAATCAATGCTGATGAGGTCGATTTGATCGAGCCGGCACTGCTGTACTACAAGCTTTTAAACCGAAGCGCGACCAAACGCATGCGAGTGGATCAGGTTCTCAGGAGAGCAGAGTATCATGAACCTGATGGAACCGGCGTTTTGTGTGGAATAACCGATGAATGGACAGTAGATCCGACCCATGTTGAGTTTGGAGATCGAGTCACCATACTTCATGATACCAGCTATGTCGAGACTCCCACCGATTGGGCAGATCTCAACCATGCTACCTCAGTGGCTGGAAATCTTGCTGCCGGTGGGATTATTAAGCCTAAGTGCCGCGGTCCTGCTCCTTCCGCTCAGATTCTCTCGATGATCATTGCCTATGATCCTGTCAATGAGCTTAAATATGCAGCCAGAAACCTAGGCATGAAAATCTCCAGCAATTCATGGGGCTACGACGCAGATACTGATATTCTCCCGCCGCATAGGCTTCCCAGTGTCGGCGCCCAGAAAGCCGAGGCGCTCCAATCGAAATTTGGATACTATCCCAATTTCAATTTTGCTACAGATCAGATGATAAATAAAACCGATGTTCTGATCTTTTATGCCGCCGGCAATGAAGCCTATTCAATTGTTCTTCTCCCACTGCCAGACGAAATGAATAATATCCGTGTTCCGGATGAATGGCATCGCACTTATCCCCGATACGATACCATGCTTGTCAACGCCAGTGCAAAAAACGTTTTGGCCATCGGAGCGACTCACAAAGATGATGTAATCTGTGCCTTTTCGTCCCA
>SMTZ1_10034491_pt1 | contig 16588 bp, 15 predicted proteins | sample DeeMarSWOR136_30_FD_25667 | JGI IMG/M metagenome (IMG submission 25667)
GGAGGTTTGGCCGATCGGCCTTGATTTCCTCCAGAAGCCGTTTTACATCGGCCCTGATGCTCTCCAGGGACTGCCCCGGAACAGTTCTCATCTGGAAACACATCTCGCATTCCCTTGTGGACATCCCCGTATAGGAAGGATGGTAGTAGTGCTCCTTATGAATCGTATCAAAGGTGAGGGTAGGGAATCCCGGCAGCTCCGGATGTGGAGTAAATTGCAGCCAACCGCCCGGTGGCAGGGGCTCAAGGCTCGTTCCTATCCTCCGGATGATTTCACACTGCTGCTCGATGGCATTGAAGTACTGTGCCTTCGCCTCAGGGCTATACCGGAAGAACAGATCAGGGGTTGATGTTTTAATCCTGATCATTACTACCCCCACACAGACGTTGGCAATGGTGTTGGCCGAATGCTCCATGTTTATGCAGTAATCCGCAAGCTCCCCCTTTTTTACGAGTGCCCTCGTTCCAGCCCCGCCATACTTATGGGCTACCACGGGACAGACAGCTATGTCGCCTTTCAACACAACTCCAGAGCGCTTTATTGCCTCGACCGCACATATGGCCGCCACTACACCCCCTTTGTCGTCATGGGCCCCCATCCCCCATATCCAACCATCCTCGAACGTTGCCCCATAGGGGTCAACCGTCCACCCGCTCATCTCAACGCCAGGATCCATGTGCCCGTTGAGCATCAAGCTGGGCCCTTCGCCTGTGCCTTCCAAGCGACCAATGGGCTGTCTGCTCTTTTCGTCCGGCTGAGTCGGGTGTTGAACTTCCATCATTTCAACCTCCAATCCAATATCAGACATGTAATTTGCGAGGTAGTCAGCCAACAGGCCTTCTTTGAAGGATGGACTGGGGATTCTAAGTGCAGCCTGTTCAAGCGCTAAGACCTGCTCATCCGTAATCATTTCCAAGATCTTCTGATAATCCGTGGATTTCTCCATAATATGCTCCTTTTGGGAGGTCCTTTACCCAATCTACTATTCTTATACATTTTCTAAGAAGGTTGGAAACCCAACAGTATTGCAACATGGGATTTAGTCTGTTATATAGGGGGGAGTCCCTGAAAAGGATCAGGAGACCGTGCATCCCCTTCCCCGGAGAGCTGTAGCATGGATCATATAAAGCTGAATTTAGTCGTGGAGTCAATAACCGGAAAACAAGAATTGACATTCCCCGTGTGGCGGCTCATCTGCGCTGGGTGGGTAGGGAAGAACAAGGAGGCCTTGCGGGCGCATATCGATGAGTTGGGTCAGCATGGAGTTCCCGGACCCACGAGAACGCCGATTTACTTGAATTTCTCCCCCTCCTTGGTAACCACCTCGGATGCCATCGACGTCATAAGCGAGGAGTCTTCGGGGGAGGTGGAGTACGTCGTGCTCAAGAGAGAGGATCAGACCCACATCGGGGTCGGCAGGGACCAAACCGACCGTGGGTTCGAGAAATTCTCAATTCCCGCTTCAAAGCAGATGTATGCCAAGATAATGGCGCCCCTGGTTTGGCCTTACGCCGAGGTCAAGGACCACTGGGACCAGATCGTTATTTGTTCGTGGACAACCCGTGGTGGGGAGCGAATGTTATACCAGGAAGATGCCCTGGCAACCATCTTGGATGTGGGAACGCTGCTGAAGGAGTTGCCCAAGGATGACGGCCTTCCCACCGATGGATTGGTACTGTTTTCGGGGACGATACCGACTAAGATGGGTCTGGTCTGCGGCGAACAATTCGATTTCGAGATGAAAGACGCCGTGCTGGGTCGCAAAATCCGCCATCAATATCAGGTTCGGGTTCTCCCACAGTACCTATAGGAGAGGAGGTCTCGGGCGAAATAACCAGGAAGGAGAAGAGGATCATGAAGAAGACCGCGGTTGATCTGAATTGCGACATGGGAGAGAGCTTTGGGCGATACAAACTGGGACTCGATGAGGAGGTCATAAAGCTTATTAGCTCGGCCAATGTTGGCTGTGGTTTTCATGGAGGTGATCCCCACGTCATGAGGGAGACCGTGGCCCTGGCCAAGGAACACGGTGTGGGCGTGGGGGCACACCCGGGATTGCCCGATTTGCTCGGCTTTGGCCGGCGAGAGATGAAGGTTACGCCCCAGGAGATGAAGGACTACTTCGTCTATCAGACCGGCGCCTTGAAAGCCTTCGTTGAAGCTGCGGGGATGAAACTGCAGCACGTAAAAATGCATGGCGCCCTAGACGCTATGGCTCGGGCGGACGAGGAATTGACGAGGGCCATGTGTGAAGCCACAAAGGAGATCAGCCCCGAACTCATTTGGTTGGCCCACTCCGGGAAAGGTGAAATTGCACGGAGCATGGGCCTCAAGGTCGTTCAGGAAATATACGGGGATCGGGCTTACAATGCGGATAAAACCCTGGTGTCCAGAAAACTTCCCGGTGCAGTCCTCAAGGATCCTCAGGAGATCGGCGCGCGGATCAAGCAGTTATTTGAGTCAGGCACTATGACCACCATCGATGGTAAGACCTTGGAATTGGAGTTCGATTCCATCTGCGTGCACGGAGATACGCCCGGGGCTCTGGAAGCGATACGAACGATACGAGGTATCCTGGCTGAGCACAACATAGCCATAAGGCCTATGGCTGAACTCGTTTGACCCACTGCCGGGAGCTTTCTTGGCCAGGGGTTGCTCGGAGGAATTGGGCAAGGAGGATAACGTGATGAAGGTAGCCGACCGTATGGAGTCCATCCCCTTTTCCGGAATACGGAAGATATTCGAAGAGGCTAACCGGCGTCAGGCCGCTGGAGAGGATATCATACATCTGGAGATCGGTCGGCCCGATTTTGACACGCCAGCCCATATCAAGGACGCGGCCAAAAGGGCTCTGGATGAGGGAAAGGTCCACTACTCGTCCAACTATGGCGTTCCCGAATTGAGGGATGCCATCGCACGAAAACTGAAGGAGGACAACGGCCTCTCCTATGATCCAGCGACGGAGATCATCGTCACCGTGGGGGCCAACGAAGCGGTCTTCGTAACGATGGTGGCCCTTCTCAACCCCGGAGATGAAGTTCTCATTCCCGATCCCTGCTGGCTCCATTACTTCTACTGCGCTCAAATCGCAGGAGCCGTTCCCGTCTCGGTTCCCATGAGAGAGGAAAATGTTCGCCGACGAATAACCCCGAAGACCCGAATGGTGGTTATTAACACCCCGAATAACCCAACCGGTGCAGTCTATTCCCTTGACGCACTTGAGGAACTGGCTCAACTCGCTCGGGAGCAGGATCTTTTCGTTCTTTCCGACGAAATTTACGAGAAGATGATCTATGCGGGAAATCGCCACTTCAGTATGGGAGGGTTTCCCGGCATGAGGGAACGTACGATTACGGTAAATGGGTTTTCCAAGATCTACTCCATGACCGGGTGGCGCCTCGGCTATACCGCGACCACGAGAGATCTAACCCAGGCGATGATTCGAATTCATCAGTATATCACGGTCTGCGCTGCCTCCATTGCCCAATGGGGCGCCATCGAAGCCCTAAACGGCCCTCAAGATGAGGCCGAGACGATGGTTAAGGAGTTTGATCGCCGCAGAAACCTCGTCTATGGTGCCCTGATGGAGATGCCCGGCATTGATGTTGTCGAGCCAAAAGGTGCCTTCTACGTTTTTCCGAACATCAAGTCCCTGGGCAAATCGCCCGAGGAACTGAGCTGGTACCTTCTCGACGAGGCCAAGATCGCAGTGGTCCCAGGAACAGCCCTGGGAGACTATGGAGCGGACCACATCAGGATATCCTACGCCAACTCCTATGAGAACCTGGAGATAGCCATGGAGAGAATGAGGACCGCCCTTCAGAAGATAACCGGCTAGGTTACTGGGGAAATTGTGAAAGGATGGACCAGGGGTACCCCAAAATAAGGACGGTCGCCGAGGGCTCCATCCTCGTCGAATACGAGGAGAAGGTGAGCCTCGAGGTGAACCGCAAAGCTCGACAGCTGGCCTTTGGCCTGGAACAGGGCTCATATCCCGGGTTGGAGGAAGTCATTCCCACCTATCGATCGGTGGTCGTCTATTTTGACCCGTTTCTAGTGGAGGAGGAGACTATTCGGGGCTTCATTGAAGAAGTCAACGCCAACTTGGTGGAGATCGAGTTGCCCTCGCCAAGGTTGTTTCGCATTCCAACTACATACAGCCCGGCCCAGGGCCCCGACTTGGACCGGGTAGCCGAGCACACCGGTCTCACGCCGGATGAGGTGATCCAGCTCTTCTCGGCCCAGGCTTATCCGGTGTATTTTTTAGGGTTTATATGCAGTTTGGCCTACTTGGGAGGAGTGCCCGAAGGTCTGCGCGTGCCTCGGCTCCCAACCCCGCGGTCGTTCGTGCCCGGCGGTTCCGTGGGGTTTGCCGCGGCGCAGGCCAACATCCTGCCCGTGGACTCGCCGTCGGGTTTCAACTACTCATCAGGCCGGGGGACTACATTCAGTGTCCGGCTGTGTCCGAGAAAGAGGCCAGGCTGGCGGGGGAAAGGCATCTGGGGGAGTTTGTTGAAAGCTTTCAAAATCCTTAGTGCCGGCGTTCAGACAACGATCCAGGATTTGGGCCGCCATGGTTTGATGAAATACGGCATCCCGATATCAGGCGCCATGGACCAGCGCTCGTTTGTGATCGCCAATCTTTTGCTGCGGAACCTGGACAACGCGGCAGCCCTGGAAACCACCTTTCAAGGGCTTAAGCTCCAGGCCTTAAATAAGGTCACCATGTCTATTGCCGGCGCTGATTTGGACCCATGGCTGAATGACCGGCCAGCACCCCAGTGGACTGCCTTTACCATGGAGGAGGGCGACGTATTGCAGTTCAAGAAGCGGAAAAAAGGTCTTCGGGCTTACGTGGCGGTGCAGGGGGGATTTGATGTTCCGGAGGTACTGGGATCACGGTCAACCTATATTAGGGGTCGCATTGGAGCCCCTCTCGGTGTGGGGGAAACCTTGATCAGTCGTCCCTTTGATCCTGAGGCGGCGGAGGACGTATTGACCCTGCCACGGGAATATCGGCCTCATTTGGATCGAGCCGATCCCATTCGAGTGCTGATGGGACCGCAAGACGATTATTTCACGCCTCGCGGCATTGACACCTTTCTGAATTCAACCTATCGCATTAGCCCTCAGTGCGACAGGCAGGCTTTTCGCACCGAAGGTCCGGCAATTGAAATCGCCAAGGGGCCGGACATCATTAGCGATCCCATCCCCCTAGGTGCCGTTCAAGTCACGGGTGACGGTAGACCGGTCATCCTCCTGAGGGATGCGCAGGTCTCCTGTATGAAGAAACTCAGCGTCTTAATAGAATAAAGGATCTCCTCACGTAAGGGCCTTTTCAAGGCAGTTCTTGCATACAGTTATATTTGTTATTGTTTAGGGAACTGGAAAGGCCATCTTTTTCAGGAGAAGGATGTGAAGTGCCCCAAGTGCCAGTTTCGACCGAAAAAGGGCGAGAAATTCTGTGGCCTTTGCGGGACCCAATTGATCCTCGTCTGCCCCAGCTGCGGGTTTGAGAATGCCCCCGATTACAAGTTCTGCGGCGAATCACGTCCCCTCCCCTGGATGGCGAAGATGACCCTGGTCAAGGGAAGAGGGGCAAAACCCGAGCAGGCCCTTCAAAGGGCCGAAGTCAGGCCCCGGGAAGAGGAAAAGCCCGCCCCGCAAAAGCCGACGCCACCTCCGGATATTGCCGGTGAGCCTACCGCCGCCGAAACCGAGGAAAAAGGCGAAGCCCTTGAGAAAAAAGCGGAGGCCGAAGGGATTGATGAAAAGGCCAGGGCAGTGGAGACCGAAGAGGTGATGGAGCCCGAGGACATCTCAGAAGGGGAAGAGGTCCTCCCAACTGTGAGGGGTCTGGAACAAGTTCGACCTGGGGGTCATCGGCCTTCTGGCCTTGATCCTGATGGTCATCTGCTACGCCGATGCTCGGAGCCTTTTAGGGAAGCCTTTTACGGGGTTTCAATTGCTGAAAAACCGCGGCGTTGTGGGAGGGCTGCGATCGGGCATGAAGCCCTTTGATCTCATCGAGGCGGTGGAGGGCAGACAGGTAAAGTCCTCTGCCGAGATTATGGAAATTGTCCGAAGCGTGCCGCTCGGAGGTGCCGGTGAAGACGAGCTTATTCAGCCCCCATAGCTTCTTCTGGACCATCGGGATCCCCTTCGTGATTGGGATCGGTTACCTCTTGATCGGCATGATTACCTTCGTAGGACAGTCCGCCGAGAAAAACCGATGGATCTTTCTCGTCCTCTGTATTGCGGTCTTTATAGTCCGCGTTACTAATTTCGATTTTTACTCGACTCATGGAGAAAGGATTTGTCAAGGATCGGCGATGGTTTGTATCCCTTCCCTACTACGTCTCGGTCATTCTGTTCATCGTCTTGATGGCCTTTTTCTACTCTCCAAGCGATGAACTCATCCTCCTTATCGTTGCCATTTTCAGCTACCTGACGCTATCCTTTGTGGTATTGTTGGCTTCCCTCGCACATAGCTTCCTCAGGGCTTCGTCCCCCATTAGCCGGATGAGGGCGAAGGTGGTTTTCCTCGGTTCTTGCGGTTCCCTTATTCCCATCTTTTCCATCCTCATCTCCTATCTCTTCCGCGTGAACCTCGGTGTTTTTGCGGTCACCAGCCAGGCGTTTGCCCTCCTTTTTCCCCTCACCCTAGGATATGCCATGGTGCGCCACCGGCTCTTCGGCGAGGGCTCCGAGGCCCCCACGTCAGGTACCTACAAGTGCTCTTCCTGTGGGAACGAGATCGTGTTGAGGAAATCGCAGAGGATTCCCGTCTGTGGGATCTGCGGGGCAGGGGGTGCCGGCCTTCTTTGGTATCGAGTTATCTGGAAGATTGTTGGTGTGTAGGATTGGATACAATTACCGAAAAGGTAGGCAGGGAGTGCCTGTGCGTGAAAAACGACGGAAATACGTGAATTCAAAAGATTTTTTACGGGTATGAGCCATATTTGTTGGTCATAGTGGATAAAAGGAATTGACAGCAAATCCCGGGGTATTGTATACAATTTAATGATGTGTATCGTATGAGCGTGTCTTAACCTTCGATCGTATGAACAGGAGGGTTCTATGCGGGTCGATGAGGATAAGTGCATAGCCTGTAAGAGGTGTTTTCCCTACTGTCCCCTGGGGAGGATCCAGATCCTCCGCCGACATCCGAAGATCCCGGGAAGGGTGTATATTGAGATTGACCAGGATAAGTGCACCGACTGCGGGATGTGTTTTCGGGCCAACGTATGTGCCGTGGACGCCCTGTATCAACCGGCTGAGCCCTGGCCGCGAGAGGTTCGGGCGATTCTGAGCAATCCCCTCATCGAGTACAAGGGGTCTCAGGTGCCGGGCCGCGGAACCGAGGAGATGAAAACCAATGACGTCACGGGGAGATTTCGGCCGGGGGAGGTTGGAATTGGCATTGAATTAGGGAGGCCGGGAGTGGCGGCATACTTCAGGGAGGTTGAGGTCGTTGCCATGGCTTTAGCACCCTTAGGGTATGAGATGGCGGAGGAAAATCCCGTCACCCAGTTCATGTCGGATCGGAAGACGGGAAAGCTTCGGGATGATATTCTCAATGAAAGGGCGACTTCCGCCATCATTGAGGGAAAGTGCAGGTCTTCTCGGTGGAGATCATCTCAAAGGTTCCTCCCAAGGGGGAGATTCCCATCATTCCTATTTTGGAGAGGTTGGGATACGAATATTCCATCAACAGCAAGAATAACATGGGGCTGGGAGAGCCGGCCTTTCAGTTCAATGAATAGGCGACATAACGGAGGAAGACCATGACGCACAGTTTGCATCGGAGGGGAGACAGGGAGAGCCTCAAGGAGGATTTCGTGGTACTGGGGTGTCCAGCTACTGGCGTTAATAAGAAGGGATCGGCACCCAAGACTCGGGAGTTCCTGCGCATCTGCTGGAAACATGGCCCGATCAACTTAGGGGATATGAAGACGGGCAACACTTACAATACCACTATTGACGACATCCTGGACCGGGTAACCGACGGGACCATTGTCCAGTGCACCTTCGATAACAGGGAGAGGGTGGTTTCCTTATTGAAGGAGCTGAAGGAGAAGAAGCCCGGGATCTCGGTGATCGTTTCCGGTGTCACCGACATCGTCCAGGGAATCATGGATGAAGTTGGCTTGGGTCGAATTCACACGGTCGAGTATTCCATGGGCACATGGGGCAAGACCGATAAGTTGCCCGATTTTGAGGTATTGAAGGTCACGACCATGTGCGGCCATGCCATGATAGCCAGCGATCTGGTGGGGAAATTGATTCGCGACATCAAGAGGGGTAGAAAAACCCTTAAGGAGGCATCCCAGGAGATGGCTAAATGCTGCACCTGTGGAAATTTCAATTTGACTCGAGGAGCGCAGCTCCTCGGAGAGATGCTGCCGCTCTATGTGGTGAATCGTTATTGAAACGGCCACCATCCCATGCAACGAGGCGAATGAAAGAAGGAGCGAGATATGCGATACGTGATAATCGGAGGAAGCGCTGCCGGAGTGAGCGCCATCGAGGCTATCCGATCCCTCGATGCCACATCCCCCATCGAGCTGGTTAGCGATGAGGAAACCCCCCTCTACTCGAGGGTTCTCCTTACCTACTATATCGCGGGAGCGATTTCGAAGGAGGAGTTGCACTTCAGGCCCTTGGAGTTCTTCAAGGAGAATAACGTCACTCCCCATCTAGGAGAGAGGGTAAGAACACTTTCTCCCGATTCCAAATCAATCCAGACAGAAGATGGCAAGAACTATTCCTTTGACAAACTCCTCATAGCCACGGGCTCCTCCCCGAAGGCCCTGGATATACCGGGAGTTGACAAGGTTGGGGTCTATGGAATGCGGAGGCTGGACCATGCCGAGAAAATCATAGAGCGCTCGGAGAAGACCGACGTGGCATGTATCTTGGGGGGTGGCCTCATCGGGTTGAGGGATGGCTATGCATTAGCAGCTCGGGGATTGAAGGTCAAGATGATCGTCAAATCGAGCCGCGTCCTCTCCCAGATGTTGGATGAACAGTCATCGGCAATGGTCCAGAAGCGGCTGCAAGAGCACGGCATTGAGATCAAAACGGGTCGGGATGCCGTTGAGATACTGGGTAAGGGTTCAGCCGAAGGGATCGTGCTCGACAACGGGGAGAAGATTGCCTGCCAGATGGTGATCATCGGCAAGGGTGTCGATCCCAACGTGGGGATCGTCTCCTCCACAGGGATTGAAGTAAAGGAGGGAATTGTCGCTGACGAGACAATGAGGACGAATGTGCCGGATATCTATGTGGCGGGAGATGTCGCGGAGACATACGATATTTCCCAGAATCGGACAGCGATCAATGCCATCTGGCCATGTGCTTTCGAACAGGGGCGAATTGCCGGGCTGAATATGGCTGGCAAAGAAGCTCGGTATGTCGGCTCATTTCGCATGAACTCCCTCGACATCTACGGCCTTCCCGTCATCTCCATGGGCCTCACGCGCGCTGATGGGGGTGATTTTCAAGAAGTCCAGAGGAAAACCATGGGGAGCTACAGGAAGTTGGTCTTGCAGGACGGGCGTATCGTGGGAGCTATCCTCGTTGGCCAGGTTCAAAAGGCGGGGTTTCTATCGACGCTTCTACGGAAAAAGGTGGACGTTTCCGACTACGTACCCTTCTTGATGAGCGATCGCCTCAATGTCGCAGACCTTTTGCCTTTCATGAGGAACAATGCGGAAAAATTCACGGAAATTGAATACAGGGAGCTTTTCGCCAGCACCTCTCGGTAAATTGGCTGGAAGCGGCTCTTCTCCTCTTGGAGCGGCCCGTCAGAGCGGGGAATCACTGCAGGAGAGGGTTTACTGCCATCTGAGATCAGCGATCTTGAGCGGTGGCATTTACCCCGCGGAGCGCTTGGTCGAGGAGCTGATCGCCAGGGAATTGGGGATGAGCAGGACCCCGGTTCGTGAGGCGCTCCACAAGTTGGAGAGAGAAGGGCTTATCGAACACTTTCAGAACAGGGGCTTTGCGGTTACGAGGGAGACAGGGAGCCAGATCGCGGAGATATTCGAAATACGGTCTATACTCGAGGGGTATATCCTCCGAATCGCCTGTGAGAGCGCCACGGATGATTTACTTTCGGAATTGAAGTCCCTGTTAAAAGAGGCGGAGAGGTGCCTCGCCGAATCGCAGATAGAGGAACTTAACCGCATTAACACGTTGTTTCACGACCGAATTTTGCAGCAGGTTTCAGGGAGGGCACGCCTCAAGAGTCTGGTCAAGGACCTCAGGGAATATGTTCTCCGCTATCGAGCGGCCACGTTGAGGTTTCCCGGCGGGGCAGAACGGAGGATCATCTTAGCCTTGGAAACGGGGGATCCCGACCTCTGTGAACGCATTATGCGTGCCCACGTTGAGGGGGCAAAGAGCGATGCGATCCGCGAACTGATGGAGAGGAACACGCCACCCGCGGTTCTCATGACATAGGAGGGAGAGATGGAAGTAATCGTGGTGGATCGAGAAAAATGCACGCAGTGTCACACGTGTGTGCTCTGGTGCGGAATTGAGATAGGGTCTCTAGCTAAGGAACTCAATCAGGCCATTCACGAGGAACCCCAACCGGTACCTCGGGTCCATGTGGAGGGGAACAATTTTCCCTTGCACTGTCGCCACTGTGAGGTTGCGCCGTGTATCGACGCCTGTCCCAACGGAAGCATGCGAAGGGACCCGAAAACGGGGCTGGTGTATGTGCACGAGCCGACCTGCATCGCCTGCTGGATGTGTGTAATGGTGTGCCCCTTCGGGATCGTTGCACCATCGTCCTCTCACCACGTGGCTATCAAGTGCGACCGGTGTCGAAACATGGAATATCCCATTTGCGTGGAGGTGTGTCCCACCAATGCGTTGAAATTGCAGGTGACCCGGAAGGGATTGCCCGAAGGGGAGTCACACTACGTCCAATACAGTAAGGGATTGGAGGGCTTTTAGCGAAGTCCTCAGAAAGCGGGACTCTTTAGAAGAAAGGAGCAGAGGAGATGGAATTCGTTCACAAAAAGACCGCCGATAGTGCAGTGGAGTCTTTCTTGCCGAAGGCGGCAGAGCAGGGGGTCGCATTGGTCTGGGACCGGTACGAGGGATCGCTTCCCCAGTGCGGATTCTGTGAGACCGGGCTGAACTGTAGGGATTGCCTTCAGGGGCCGTGCATAAGCCACCCTTTCCGCGATCAGAACAAGGTGGGTGTTTGTGGCAAGGATAAGGACATTCTCGGGGTACATTCCTTCCTGAGGTTGGTTCTTCACGGGGCGATGGCCTATTTCGATCAGCTCGCCGATTTTGCCGAGGGCGTCATGTCAGGAGAGATTTCGCCAAAGGACAAGGGCGGCTCTGATAAGGTATTGAAGGATATTCAGGCCCTGTTGTCAAATGGCACGGCCGCCGTAATGAAGGAGTTTCCCAAGGGCCTCGTCGATGGATGGAGGGCAAAGGGGGTTTCTCCTGAAGGCATTGCCAGGGATCTGTTCAAGGTCTCCCAGAAATTGGATGGAGGGACCTCGGGCGTAGAGGATACCCTTCTCTGGGCCTTTAAGGCGGCTCTATCGGGATGCGTTGCCCAGGTACTTCAGGGACGGTTAAAGCTGGCGGTCTTTGGGGACGGCCCCCCCAAAGCTCTAGAGGTCAACCTGGGGGTGCTTCAGGGAGGGGTTCCCACGATTCTTCTCTGTGGCCATTTCTCTCCCATTCTCAAGCAGGGGATCGCGGAGGCAGCGAAGGGGAAGAATATGGGAGTCATGGGCCTTTGCACCGACCCGCTGGTTCCCCCCCACATCTTTCCCCCGGTAACTAATTACGGCTCTCAGGAGATTCCCATCATGACCGGAGCGGTTGACCTCATCGTGGCTGGGGATCAGTGTGTCAATCCCTCGTTGGCGGGATTGGCCAAGCAGTGGAATGTGGGTCTCGTTCAGACTGAGGTCTTGAACCGGGGAGGGGATCTGAAAGGCTCTGCCCGGAAAATTGTTGCGCAGGTGCAGAAGGCCTTTGATGGTCGTCGCAAGGTGACAAGGGATATCCCGGCCATAAAGGAGTCGGCCCTCATGGGCTTCTCCGCGAAGGGATTGGATATGAAGAAAATCGCCCAGGCCGTAAAGGGGAAAAAGATTAAGGGATTGGCCCTTCTGGCCGGGTGCAATAACGTCAAGTTTACCCAGGATCTTGAAATTGTTTCCTTGGCCCGGGAGTTGTTGAAGAGGGATGTTTTCTGCGTATCCGAGGGTTGCGCAAGCATAAGCCTAGCCAAGTATGGCCTCTTGAATCCCCAGAACCGGGAATCCAGTTGTGGGAAGGGATTATCGGATCTCCTCTCCTCCCTTGGGAAAGATCTTCCCCCGGTAGTCGATCTGGGAAGCTGCGAGAATGGCGCCGTAACCGAATTTCTCTTGGCCATGGGAAAACTACCCCAGGAATTGCCCCTCGTGGCCTGTTTCCCCGAGGCCAATCGGACCAAGGCCGTTGCCAGGGCTGCCTGGACCGTGGCCATGGGGGTACCTACCTACTTCTGGCCGTTCCTCCCCGTGACTGGGAGTCCCAAGACTACAGAGGCCTTAGTCAGAAGACCTTCGGCGCAAAGTTCAACGTGATAACTGAAAAAATGGAGCCCGCGGAGAAGGCGGATCTAATCTTGAAAAACTTAGGAAGGGGGTAGCCCTGATATTCAGGGTACCCATTGGATGGGGGACAGACTATGGCGGGGAAAGGAGGGATGTTCGAAACCGTCTTCACCCTGGATTAATCCTGGAAACAGGTTATACGCTTAGTGCGAGAAAGGAGGATGAGCGTATGGGAAGGCGAGCGAAAAGGTTAGTCAGTCCACTAATGATCCTTTGCTTTCTTTCGGGAATCCTCTTTGCCACCGGAATCCAAGCGGCTGATATCAAGAAACCGGCCGGGTTTCCGGAGAGGAAGATCGAATGGAACCTCTGGTATGGCCCCGGAGGGGGTACGGATATCTTCAGCAGGACCATCGGTATCCCTGCCCGGAGATACCTCAAGCCCGCACCCCTCGTGATCATCAATATCCCGGGAGCGGCCGGGGCCAATGGGATGATCTACACCATGGAACAGCCTGCGGACGGATACGCCATCACGTCCATCGGAAACGATCTTCCCATTAACGATGTCCTGAAAAGGGCCAAGTTCAAGGGGAAACCTCTGACCATAGATGATTTCGTGCCCATTATTCGCTGCCAGTATGACACGGCAACCATTCAGGTAAGCGCCAAGAAGAGCAAATCCAAGGGGAAACCCTTCAAGAACATCAAGGACTTCACCAAGTTTGCCAAGGAGAACCCAGGAAAGGTCACCATCGGCGGAACGGGCTCAGCGGGATTTGACGAGGTCGTCGTGGCTGTGTTCATGAAGGCGGCTGGAATCGATGCAAAATACGTCCCCTTCGATTCGGCGGGAAAGATGCACGCCCAGGTCTTGGGAGGGCACATCGATGCCATGTTCGAGGAATTCGGCCCCACCGTCTCTCTCCTGGAAAAGGGCGATATGAAAGCCCTGGTCGTCTTCAAGGAGGAGAAGGTAAAGGACAAGCGATTTGCCAAAATCCCGATTGCCCCTGAGCTTGGCTGGGATGTAACTCTTGGCCGGTGGAGGGGAATCGGTGCAAAGTCCGGAACTCCCCCCGACAGAATCGAGTTCTTACACCAGGTTTTCAAAAAGGCCATGGAGCACTCCGTTTACAAGAACATGGAAAAGAACATGCTCCTGGACCTCCGCCCCGGGTACATGGGGCCGAAGGAACTGGGGGAGTTGATTAAGAAGGAGAAGGAGACCTTTGCCCGTGTCTTGAAGGATTTGGGCTACGTTAAGTAGGTTCAAGATTGAAGGGGATGGGCGGGGAAAACTCCGCCCATCCCCTTGTCAGGGGAAACGTCAATGCTCGGCGAAACGATCATGAGCCTTTTTATATTTGTGGCCACCTGTTATCTGTACTATGAGGCCGCGCAGCTGAGGGTGTTTCGCGCCTATAAAGAAGTGGGGCCGGACTTTTGGCCCAAGATCGTCTTGTTCTGTCTCATCGTGCTGAGCGCATTACTCACCGTTTTCAATGTCCTAAAGTGGAGGAGGTCCCGGGGCAGGGAAATGGTCATCGAGGAGAAGGAGGAGCATTTGAAAAAGGTGTTCATCGCGGTCCTTCTCACAGTGGGATACGTTTACTTCCTTAAACCATTGGGTTTTATCGTCGCATCGCCGCTGTTCATCATTGGGATAATGTTTCTCATCATGCCCGAGAGGAAGAGGACGATTCCTTTCACCGTTCTGGGAATCATGTTCATCATATATATCATCTTCGATCAATTATTGTTTGTGCCCCTGCCGAAGGGGTTTGGGGTATTTCACGATATCAGTATCTTCTTAGGATTATGACTCCCTTCCCTTCACTGCGGAGGACAGATGTTTTCCTACTGGACACAAGGGCTGATCAACGCAACGGAGCCCTATAACCTCCTCATCATCGTAATCGGTTCATCCCTGGGCATCATGGCCGGCGCCATTCCTGGCATCAGCGGGACAATGGCCCTCGCCCTGGCAGTTCCTTTGACCTATGTGATGAACCCAATCACAGCGCTCTTGCTCTTAGTCTCTATCTATGCCTCCTCTGTATATGCCGGGTCGGTCAGCGGGATTTTATTCCGAACCCCCGGCGCCCCAGAGGGCGTGGCCGCAACCTTGGATGGGCATGTGATGGCCAAAAAAGGGTTTGCAGGTGAGGCCCTGGGCGTGGACATATTCAGCTCCGTCACCGGGGGGATTTTCGGGACGATCATGTTGGCACTTATCGCCCCGCAATTGGCCAAGGTCGCCCTTGAATTCGGCCCCTCTGAGTATTTCGCTTTAGCTGTTCTCGGGCTCAGCGTGGTCAGCAGCCTTGGGACTAAGAACGAATTGAAGGCCCTCATCTCCGTTCTTATGGGCCTCTTCGTTGCAACCGTTGGCATCGACAAAATTTCCGGGTTCAACAGGTTTACCTTTGGCACCACCACACTCCTGGGCGGAATAGATTTCATTCCGGTAATTATCGGCCTCTTCGCCGTGGCCGAGGTTCTTAACAGGATAAGAGAGATGAGGGGGATGGAGGGTATTCGGGCACGGGCGAAGGCGAAATTGCCTTCCCTTAAGGTGATTAACAGACTGAAGGGGTTGCTCCTCCGCTCGTGGTTCATTGGTACTTTCATCGGGATCTTGCCGGGTGTAGGGGCAACCACAGCGGCCTTCGTGAGCCTCAGCGAGGCCGTGAGGTGGTCCAAGCATCCCGAAAAATTCGGGACCGGCATCCCCGAAGGAGTAGCCGCACCGGAGGCTGCCAACAACGCCGCCTGCAGTGGTGCCATGGTACCACTGCTCACCTTGGGGATACCGGGAAGTGCCGGGACCGCCATCATGCTGGGGGCCTTTCTGATCCACGGGCTAAGACCCGGCCCACTGCTTTTCCTACAGCAACCAAAACTCGTATACTCCATCTTCGTGGGGATGTTGTTAGCGAACCTTTCCATTATCATCCTGGCAAAATTGTTCATCAGGTACTTCTCCAAGGTGATCGAGCTCCCTTACAATATCCTCGGGCCAGGAATCATCATATTCTGCGTCGTCGGTACCTTCGCTATCCGCAACAATTTCGGTGATATATGGATCATGGTGTTTTTCGCCATCATCGGTTTTTTCATGGAAAGGTACGGCTATCCCCTGGCGCCCATCATACTCGGAGTCGTTTTGGGTCCCATTGCCGAGGAGAACCTAAGGCAGGCCATGATTATCTCGGACAACGACCCGATGGTCCTAGTCAGCACTCCTCTGAGCGCAGCCCTCATCATCCTTTCCCTGATTTCCCTCTTTTTCCCGCAGTTAAGGAAACTGAGGAGGAGAAGAGAAGAAAGTGGCTAGGAGAGGAGTTAGTTCACGAATGGAAAGCGACCGTTCTCTCGGCCCGATACGTCCCCGAATGTTCTGATCTTTTTTTGAAACATTCCGGGAAAGGTTAGATATTCAAAAGCTTTTAAATTCTAGGATTTTATCTTACCAACTCTATTTTTTTTCTAGGAAAATCGCCTAATCGCCGTAAAGGTTGAAATTTCTCAAAAAGAAAGAGATTCTTTCTCTAACTTACTGAAATTACGTACTTTCCAGCATTCTGAAAGGGAAAAGAGAGGGGAGGTATCGGGGCTTTCTTTTTGGCGAGATCAGCCCGTGATTTGGCCGTGATACTCTTGGATGGATTGGACTGAGATTCCTTTCCGGATCAGGGATTCAATACCATTTACCGCCGCCGATGCCCCGGAAAGGGTAGTGCAATAGGGGATGTCATGGGTGACTGCTTCACTCCGTATTGCCACCTCATCGGCCCTTGGCTTTTTCCCGCTGGGTGTGTTGATGATCAGGCTAATCTCCCCGTTTTTGATGAGATCTAGAATATGGGGTCTTCCCTCGTTGACCTTATGGACGCGCTTCACCGGGATGCCATTTTTTGCCAGCACTTTGGCAGTCCCCGTTGTGGCTACGATCTGAAATCCGAGGTCAAGGAGCTTCTTGGCGATAAAGACCACAT
>SMTZ1_10003167_pt1 | contig 16587 bp, 13 predicted proteins | sample DeeMarSWOR136_30_FD_25667 | JGI IMG/M metagenome (IMG submission 25667)
CGTACGAGAAAGAGCCACGAGAAATCCCTGATCGCCCATCTGTGGCAAACATATAATTGGCTTTACCAGATTGCCAGATTCGCCGAAAAGGCCCGAAATCAATGTGGCAAGGGAACACTACTGAGTGCGGGAGAGCTTATGGTAACATGTGCAAAATCACAGGGATTGCAGACGCAGGAAGGCAGGGTGTTAAAGCGTATGCGGAGAAGATGTTTGGTGTGGAGTTGAAATACGTGGTCCCGTATGACAAAGAAATCACTCCAACCAGCACCTAATCAGCCTTGTGGTTTGGCATCGATTATTGTCGGGCAGTCTTATGACAGCCCGATCTACGGTCCTGTTCAAAAAACGAACATTCTCAAAAACCATCGGTCAAAGTAAGCGTTAAAACTCTTTGCCACTGTTTTACATTGGTATCCGTACACCAGGTGGCATATCTACATCAATACTTCCAAGTAGCTTTTTGTTAGTTTCATTGGTAGTAACAGCCCAGGTAACATCATCTGCAGCACTTTCCTTTTGAGAACTTATCACCAAGGGATTCAAGTCTCCATTAACAGAAACTTCGTTGATCACTTCAACCTGGAGGGTAATTATTTGTTGAGCTTCGGGCAGGTGATTTTAAACAGACAATAAAGCTGGTTTTGATGAAGTAAAAGTTAACAGTAACCAGTGAACAATTTGCAGATATGGAGGTCCGGAAAAATGAGAAAACTTTTCTTCCGTAGGCAGATCCGCCTCGGGTAGAAAACACTTGACCAATGAAAATTTGGTTGTATTTTTTGTTTTAGGGAAGGTAAGAAAACACATTCAGATTTGAGGGAAAGATGAAAAAGCTTACGGCTTTCATCATTCTTTATTCGTTCCTATGGATCCTGTGGACATTCCTCATTTTGTGCACCAGCACCAACGCTCAGTGGTATAAACCATACGGTTCATACCAGTGGGAAGAGGCAGACATAGAACAACTAACAGACAATCAATCGAGGAATCAGCTTGCGGGATTATATATAGATGAAAATGACAAGCTGACTTTGTTCTATTGGCAGTGGAACTGGGATCCGGAAGTCCAGCCGTATCGAGACACGCTATTCGTTATGACCAAAGAAAAAGGGGCAAGCTGGAGTCAGCCAGAAAAGATAGGCTATGAGCCCTTTGACAAATACAGTTACCGAAAGATGGTCTGGTACGACACACAAACAGGAATCACTCACATCATCTACTCGACCTATCCTGGAGATATCTACGATGACACGCTGTATTATACTAACAGCACTATGCCCAATTGGGAGGTGATAAAGATAGATTCATTGCCAGGAGCACAGAATCATGTGCGGTATTCTTCGCATAAGATGGATTTTGATAGTCTAGGGAATGTTCATGTGGTTTGGCACCAGGACTATGATTCCGCAGGCTATACCTGGTATAGGGTGATATACGCAAACAATTCGACGGGTGAATGGGTTAAACAGGTAATCTCACCGCCTATCTGGGTGGGATACGGAAATAGTGGAGCAGTTTATTTCTGTGTCCAAAAGAATGGAATTGCACACGATATCTATGTTGGTTCAGATAAAGTCTATTACACCAGAAACGACAGTTTAAATAGCCAGAATTGGAGAACAGACACAATTCCCAGACCACCCACTCCTTATCTCTCTTATGGACCTCTTGAACTATTGGCTGACGCTTCCGATAGAATTCACCTTTTTACCTTTAGTGGGGATATCTGGTGGGAAGAGACGGTCTACCAGTTTTATTATTACAAGCAGGGTAAGGACAGCATCTGGAGCAGTCCGGAGGAGGTGCAAGTGTATCCACCGGACAGTGGGCTAATACGGAACTATTTTATTGATAAGGAAAACAATATTCACCTCTCCCTCGCAACTTGGGGAGGGGGTAAGACATTTTACACCAATAATAAGAGCGAAAGTTGGCGGGAGCCAGAGCTTTTGGTAGTGGATACATGTGGCGGTCTGAGATCTACATTCAAGCTTGTGATCGATTCTGAGGGTCGTGGACATGGAGTCTTTATTGATTACAAGTATTGTGGTTACTTGCTTGATGACGATTCCACCGAGGTATATTATTTTGCCCCCACCACTTCAGTAGAAGACACGTTACAAGATCATAAGATATTTAGCTTCCAACTGTTTCAAAATTATCCCAATCCCTTTAATGCCAATACGGTTATTCGCTATTCGTTGAGCGCTGATCGCCCTGTCCCTGTTGTCTTGCAAATCTATAATATCTTGGGAAAGGAGGTGAGAGAGTTAATAAATACAAGACAGGGCAAAGGAAATTATCAGGTGAACTGGGACGGGAAAAACAATTGTGGAAAGGAGGTGTCAAGCGGAATTTATTTCTACCAGCTTACGGTTCGACAAACTCACCGTCCCGAGCAAAGTCGAGGGAAAGCTGGTGATTACAAAGAGACCAGGAAGCTGGTTCTAATCAAGTAGGCAGTACGCAGTAAACAGTAAGCAGTAAGCATTATCTAGACAGGGAGGTTTGGAAAAATGAAAAAGCTTTCTTTCCATAAGCAGATCCCTGCCCGCTAAAGATTGGCAGGCGGGTGCCTCTGGCGGACTTTTCGTTTCGGCGTTAGTGGCCTCGGGTAAAAAACACTTAACAAATGGAAATTTGGTTGTATTTTTTGTTTTGGGGAAGGTAAGAAAACACATTCAGTTTTGAGGGAAAGATGAAAAAGCTTATGGCTTTCATCATTCTTTATTCGTTCCTATGGATCCTGTGCACATTCGTTATCTTGTGCTCCAGCACCCAAGCCCAGTGGTATAAACCATACGGTTCATACCAGTGGGAAGATGCACAGGTGCAACGGTTGACTTATGACCACTTCTGGAATTGGATGGTTGGGTTGGATATCGACGATAACGACAAGCTATATTTGTTTTATACTGAGATGAGCGTGTGGGATTCAGTTGGTCACGTCTATCGCAATAAATTACTATTTATGACCAAAGAGAGTGGTGGTGAATGGAGCCAGCCAGAGGTGATAGACACTTCCAGAAAGATTGTATATTCACGCTCTTCTGCAGTAATAGGGGTCGATCCAAAGAGCCATGTAATTCACATAGTCTATTCCTCATATCCGAGATATAACGACACTTTGTATTATACCAATAGCAATCTCCCCGACTGGGAATTTGTCAAAATAGATTCCCTGGGTCCGGAGCAATACCAGAAGTATTTCTCTTTAGCTATGGCATTTGATACTTTAGGCAATGTTCATCTTGTCTGGAATGTCGAGTTCAGTTCCATAGGCTACAGTTGGTATAAGGTCATGTATGCCAATAACTCCACGGGTGAATGGATCAAGCAACAGATATCCCCGCCTATTTGGCTTGGATACGGTGGAAGTGGACCTTCATATCTTGCCGTGCAGAAAAATGGGACAGCTCACATTGTATATAACGGAGATGTGGGCTCTGATTTAGGATTTTATGTGAGAAATGATAGCTTAAATAGCCAGAATTGGACCACAGATACCGTCCCCAAACCATCCCGCCTGCTTTATGCTTATTGGGTGGAACCCATAGCGATAGATACTAGTGATAAAGTTCACCTGCTCACCGAAGGATGCATAGAAGAGGATTGCGTCTGGCCTGGGATGACCCGGACCTTTTATTATTACAAACAAGCTGAAGACACCCTCTGGCAGGGACCTGAGACGCTCCCGGACACGACATTTGGAGCCCGTCTCCGTATTGACCAACTGCTCACCGACGAGGAGGGGATCCCATATGCAAGTTACTTCTTTTCCTCAAACGAAGTGTACTTTACAGACAGAAGGCAAGGGGTTTGGCAAAAACCGTATAGACTCGTAGGCTGGAATGGGGTCGTAGGCGAGCAATTATGGGCTGAAGATTTTCGGTTTGTATTAGATTCACAAGGACGAGGATGGGGAGCTTTTGAAGGAGGATACCTGGACTTTATGGGCTGTGTTGATTCAATTGAGATTTTCTCTTTGACCTCCTGCTCTTCAGTCCAGGATACATTGGAAGATCAAAAAATTTTGAATTTTAGCCTCTTTCAAAATTATCCGAATCCTTTCAATTCTTCTACCATCATAAGTTATGAAACCAAGAAAGCGGAGAAGATAACCTTAAAGATTTATGATATTTTAGGAAGGGAGGTGAGGCAATTAGTAAACACATCCCAGAGGCCGGGTCCTTACAAGGTTATCTGGGATGGCAAGGATAACAATGGAAAGGAGGTGGCAAGCGGAATTTATTTTTATCAATTGAGGGGAGGCAATTACAAAGAGAACCGTAAGCTGGTTCTAATCAAGTAGGCAGTAACCAGTAAACAATTTGCAGATATGGAGGTCTGGAAAAATGAAAGAACTTTTCTTCCATAGGCAGATCCCTGCCCGCTAAAGATTGGCAGGCCTGTCCGCCAATCTTTGACAGGCGGGCGGGCGCCTCTGGCGGACTTTCCTTTTCGGCTTTTTTGTTCTTGGGTAGAAAACACTTGACAAATGAAAATTTGGCTGTATTTTTTGTTTTAGGGAAGGTAAGAAAACACATTCAGTTTTGAGGGAAAGATGAAAAAGCGTATGGCTTTCATCATTCTTTATTCGTTCCTGTGGATCCTGTGGACATTGCTCATTTTGTGCACCAGCACCAACGCTCAGTGGGAAGATGCACAGGTGCAACGGCTGACTTATAATGATGTACCTGATGGGATAGTCGGACTTTACATAGAAAAAGATGATAAGATGTACTTATTTTATAGGGAGGGGGCTATCAAATTGATTAGCAAAAAGAAAAACGGAGGATGGAGTCAACCGGAGGAAATATGGACACCCCCTGGTGGCGGATGGAATATTATGCAGATTGGTTATGATACAAATACTGGTATTATTCATATTGCTTACGCCAGATTTTTGTCTCTTGCTTATGACACATTGTATTATACCAATAGCGAGATGCCCGACTGGCAACTGCTTAAGATAGATTCTCTCAGTAATGAGAAGAATGCTCGTTATCAGTCCTTGGCAATGGCATTCGATACTTTAGGTAACGTTCATCTTATCTGGAATGTCCAGTTCGATTCCGTAGGCTATGGTGATTGGTATAGAGTGATGTATGCTAACAATTCCACCGGAGAATGGGTGAAACAACAAATATCAGCACCTATTTGGGTTGGGGGCTTTATAGGCGGACCTTCGTATCTCGCCGTTCAGAAAAATGGGGCAGCTCACATCGTGTATCACGGAGAGCCTTATTGCGACTTGGAATGTTCAGCATTTTATGTGAGGAATGATGGCTTGAGTAGCACGAACTGGATTACCGATACTGTTCCCAAACCGTCTCGCCCCCTGTGGCACTATTGGGCTGGTCCTATAAAGGTTGATGTCAACGATAGAGTTCACCTCATAACTTTTGGATGCACAGAAGAGGATTGCGTCTGGCCCGGACTTAAGCGTTGGTTTTATTATTACAAAGAGGACGAAGATAGCCTCTGGGTTGGACCTGAGCTGATATTAGACTCGCTGTTTTATTTTACGACGATATTCATCGATAGTGAAAGTGCTCCCTATGTGGTGGAATGGGATAAATCTACCTACTGCTGGTTTTTTACCGACAGAAAGCAAGGATTCTGGCAAGAGCCTTATCAGATCTTTGACACCACCTCGATGTGCAATGGGCTTTCGTCAATTTATCCGAGAGGACCTTGTTTTGTTTTAGACTCACAAGGACAGGGTCATGCAGTTTTTGAGGGGTCGTTGTTTGAGTTTATGGGTGTGGATGATTCATTGGAGATATTCTACTTTGGAGCACCTTCCACCTCAGTTGAAGATACCTTAGAGGAAGAGAGTAAATTCAGGTTCCAATTGTTTCAGAATTATCCGAACCCGTTTAATGCGGTTACCAAAATACAGTATACAGTAGGCAGTCCGAAGGATCCATCGGATAGGCAGAGTCGCCTCATCCACACCACCCTTAAAATCTATAATATTCTTGGAAAGGAGGTGAGAGAATTAGTAAATACAAGACAATCGCCAGGTAATTATACAATTATCTGGGATGGCAAGGATAACAATGGAAAGGAGGTGGCAAGCGGAATTTATTTCTACCAGCTTACGGTTCGACAAGCTCACCCTCCCGAGCAAAGTCGAGGGAAGGCTGGTAATTACAAAGAGACACGTAAGCTGGTTCTAATTAAGTAGGCAGTAACCAGTAAACAATTTGCAGATATGGAGGTCTGGAAAAATGAAAAAGCTTTTCTTCCATCGCCAGATGCACCTCTGGTGGACTTTCCTTTTCGGCTCTATTGTTCTTTTCGCAGTCTTCAGCGTGAGCCATGCGGAGGACTTTGTTCCCGGTCAGATAATGATTGACATCAGGCATGAATATCTTCCCATCACTCCCACCCCAAATGGAGAAGGGATAATCGAAACTGGTCTTCCATCCATTGATAGTTTAAATGCCCTGTATCATGTTTTTGCCTTTGAAAAACTGGTGGACGATTCCTGGAGTGCGATTAAGGGATTTTATCTTCTTAGGTTTCCGGATACCCTCGATGTGAATTTAGTGCGTTCTTTTTTTTCAGCAGATGTTCATATCCATTTGGCCGGGGTGACTGGCTTTCGCCAGCCCTTTAGTATCACACCCAGTGATTCCTACTATACCGAGCAATGGGGTCTTCCAAAAATGCAGTGTCCGGATGCGTGGAGGTATGCTCTGGGAAGTTCATCTATTATCATCCAGATCATTGATGGGGGCACGGATTATGGACACCCAGATTTGGTGCATAATATCTGGCAGAATCTGGGTGAGGATGCGGATAATGATGGGCATACCATCGAATGGAATTCAGTACAAAATGAGTGGGTTCTTGATCCCGGTGATATTGATGGTTATGACGATGATTTGAATAATTACTGTGATGACCTTGTGGGCTTCGATTTTAGGGATTCAGCGTGCGGCGAGGAATATGGTTTTGATCCGCGAGCGGGGGGACCAGGGGGGTGGGGTGATCATGGGGATAAAACGGCGGGAACTGCGGCGGCAGTAACAGACAATTGGATCAGCGAGGAAGAAGCCAGCCATGTTTGCGGTTACCAGAGAGGAACAGTCGCTGGAACTTCCTGGTTGAGTAAGATCATGATAGCCAAATTTGGGTATCCACCTGAGTGGCAGGATTATCAGGCAATACAGGCTATACATTATGCCAGAAACCAAGGAGCGAAGATAATTAACATGAGCTGGGGAGGCGATGTAGATAATGCGACCCTGCATGCCGCTTTGGATTCTGCGTATGAGGAAGGCATACTTTTAGTAGCCTCAGCTGGAAATTATACTGGCGAAGTTCCGCAGTATCCAGCTGCCTATCTAAACGTTATTGCAGTTGCTGCAACAGATAGTGATGATGTTAAGGAGGGGTATTCCGCATACGGCACCTGGGTGGATATTTGTGCACCTGGTCAGAATTGGAGTCCCGGTGCATGGAAGCAATGGTATTGCTATTTTGAGTGGGGAGGTACCTCTTGTTCTGCGCCCTTTGTAACTGGTGTGGCGTCTCTGGTCTGGACCTGCTATCCGGAATCAAGCAATGTCGCCATTAAAACAGCACTTCTAAATTCAGCAGACGACATCTATGGTATTCCCGGAAACTTTCCCTACATTGGCAAATTAGGTTCGGGCAGAGCCAATGCTTATGATGCGGTCAGATATTACGGCGCTGGTCCACGCCCCTCCGGCGATTGCAATGGGGATCGAGTGGTAAATTCCGCGGACGTAGCCTTTCTCGTTGATTATATGTATAAGGGTGGTCCATCGCCCAAGCCTTTGTGCATAGCAGACGTAAATGACGATGGTGCGGTAAATTCAGCGGACATCGTCTGTTTGATTGATTACCTTTACAAAGGTGGGCCTGCTCCTAAGGACGGCTGCGATTAGCTTATAAGATCGTTTTCTATCAAAATCTGTATAGATAAAAGCTGGGATTTCCCCCGGCTTTTTTTCTTGACCGGATTTGGAAAGAGACGTATATTTATAAATTAGGCAAAAAAATGGCAATCTAAAACAGGGAGAAAAGATGAAAAGAACGTTTCAGCCGTCTAATGTAAAAAGAGCCAGGGATCATGGTTTCAGGAAGAGAATGTCCACCAAAGCTGGCAGGAAGATCTTGAAAAGAAGAAGGGCAAAGAAAAGATCGAGATTATCGGTGCAGGTTCCCAAGTAATTCCTTCTAACCTGAAGAACTTTACCGGCCTGAAGGATGAATCATTATTCAGGGTAGCCTGATGAATCAGGCAGCTGCAAAAAAATGCCGTGGTCAGGAAGATGAAGGGAAATCATGGATTCCCTAAAAGCATAAGGATCAAAAAAGAATCTGAATTCAATCAGGTTATAAAAAAGGGAACCAAAAAGTTTGGAAACAACTTAGTCTTATATCGTTTACACGCTTCAGATGAGGGACAAAAATTCGGGATCAAAATCTCAAGGGGAGTAAAAGGAGCCGTTAGGCGGAACAGAATAAAAAGAATATTAAGGGAAACCTTGAGAAAGAACAAAGACAAATTTGATCCTAACGAAAAAGTGGTGGTGGTGTTCAGAGCACCAACCAAAGGTTTGAGCCGCACGGCTGAGAGCAAAGACATCGATTTTCACCAACTGAAAGAAGAATTGGAGAATTTGATCAAGTGAATAACATAGAAACACGTAGGGACAGGGTTTGTCCCTGTCCAGATGAGGATAAAGGGTTCATCCTGAAACGGATTCACCCTGAAGGGCTGTCCCTGCGATATTTTGCCATTTTTCTTATAAAAGTATATCAGAACACTCTGCGATTTGTTTTTCCTCAAGCTTGCAGATTTTATCCGTCTTGCTCTGAATATTCGGTTCAAGCTCTAAAAAAACATGGTTTTTTTAAAGGAGGATGGCTATCCGTGAGACGACTTTTAAGATGCCATCCTTTTAATCCGGGTGGGTACGATCCGGTTGAATAGAAGGAGAAATTGGTGGACAAAAAGACCATCGTAGCCTTTATCCTGATAGCGTTGATCATCATTTTCTATCCCTATTATATGGATTTGATAACCGGCGGCAAAAAAGCGCAGAGGCCGCCCGCTGAAAAGGAACGGGTAACAGATACCACCCAACAAATTCCCCCGCCAGTGGTTGAGGAGCAGAAAGAGGTACCTGAAGAGGAATTTGAGAGGGAGGTTGGGGTTTTGACGCCTGCAGATACAGCTTTGGAGGAAGAGATCGTAACCATTGATACAAAATTGTATACCGCAAAGTTCACCACTAAAGGAGGGGAGCTTAAGAGCTTCGTTCTGAAGGAATATCAATACTCTGAGGGGGGAAACATCGAGCTTTTGCCTTCCGGAGCCCCTACATCCTTGAATTTGACTTTTCTCCATAAAGACCTCAATTTGAACGTGTTTGACTTTGCCGTGGACAGAGATGGGCTTCTTCTTGATCAACACAATTCAACCGGAACGATAGAGTTTACTTTGGAGACCGAGTCCGGAATTGAGATTGTAAAGAGATACACCTTCTACTACGATCGGTATCACTTTGACCTGGAGTTTGAGATCACCAATCTAAGCCAGCAAGATTTAGGAAGGAAATATCTTTTTGTCTGGTCCTCCGGGCTCCGACCGACCGAGAAAAACAGGGGTGAAGATTTGAGCCGTTTTTTTGCTTATTCCATGATGGGGACGGAGTTAGATAAAACCAAGGATTTCAAACAGCCAAAGGACGCAGAAGTGGGGATCATGCAGGAATCCGGTTCAGGGGAGACCAAATGGGTTGCTACCACAACGAAATATTTCGTCGCCTCCTTGATCCCAGTCTCAAGAACTGCTTCTGGATTTGTTGCTTCTGGTCAAAGATGGGAGAGCGTCATAGGAGAGGAGAGACTGGAGACAAAGAACATAAATGTCTCCTTGGAGATGCCTTTGGAAAGGGGAAACTCCTTAAAAGACAAATTCATGATTTATGTAGGACCCATCGACTACCGTGTTTTGAAGAGTTATAAGATTGGCCTGGAAAACATCGTCGACTTGGGCTGGTCGGTCATCCGTCCCTTCTCCATTGCCATCTTGTGGATTCTGGTGAACCTGCACAAAGTTATCGCCAATTATGGGATAGTGATCATTCTCTTCACCATACTCATGAAGGTTGTTTTTCATCCCCTGACTCATAAAAGCACCAAATCAATGCTAAAGATGCAGGAACTTCAGCCAAAGATGGCGGCGCTCAAGGAAAAATTCAAAAAGGATCCTGCCAGATTGAATCAGGAAACCATGAAGCTTTATAAGCAAGCTGGAGTGAATCCTTTAGGTGGGTGCCTTCCTTTACTTTTTCAGATGCCGGTTTTCTGGGCTTTTTTCACGCTTTTCCGAAGCACCATCGAACTGAGACAGGCAAGCTTTATCTTTTGGCTAAAAGACCTTTCCCAGCATGATCCCATATACGTTCTTCCCATCGTGATGGCGGGCACCATGTTCTGGCAGCAGAAGATCACCATTCGTGATCCCAAGCAAGCTGCTTTGGTTTATTTAATGCCCATCATGTTTTTCTTCTTCTTCTTTAAATTCCCTGCAGGGCTAACCTTATACTGGACCGTATTCAATATTTTATCTTTGATAGAGACTTATTATTTCAAGAAAAAGGGCTTGCACCCATCAACTGTAGCCCGTCAAGCCGAGCCTGCCAAAGCAAGAAAGCGGTGAGATCAGCGGTGAGAACCATGTGGTTCCTTAGAGGATAAGATTGAAAGTGGAGGTGGTGGGAGGAATAACCCTCCGCTGCGCAAGGACGTTATCATAGTCGCTAAAGTTACTCTTGTGGACGAGGTAGACCAGCAAAGAGAGGGTGGACGCCCCGGTCCGAGCGTCCGCTCGTCCGGGATAAGATCAGCCGACAGCATGGAAAGTAACGTCTATGCGTCAAGTAATGAGTGAGAGTCAATTCCAGTGGAAAGCAAAGTACCTACTGCACATATAAGGTCAACGGGTTGTATTTCCAATTTGCTAGATGGAACCGGATATGAACAATTGCTCAAAGAGGCGGGGTACCGTTTAGTAAAAGACGTCGGGAATGCTGAACTTATTCTCCTGAACACCTGTGCCTTTAACCGACTAAAAGAAGAGGAAGCCATACGATTAATTGAACGCGCTAAAGTCGACAAAAAGAAAGGTGCCCGGATATTGGTTTGCGGTTGTCTGCCCGAGATTAACCGTGAAAGGCTGCAAAAGATTCATAATGGTGTAACCTTTGGGCCCAAGGATAAATCTGAGTTATTAAAGTTGCTTCAAAATCGCGTTGCAACTTTGCCCGATATCAATGCTCCCATATCGTATTACCAATACTCACCCCTGAAAAAAGTCATTTATCAATCCAAACGATTAATTGAGTTTTTTCCTTTGTTAAACCGAGTATCAATTATTAACAGAGTTCTGGGTTCGCTTTTTATTTATGCAAAAGATGTTTTTTGTTTGAAAGTAGAAACTGGATGCTGGGGGAGTTGTACATATTGCGCTATACGGCTTGCCAAAGGAAGGACCGTAAGCCGCCCCCTGGAAGAGATAAGTGCCGAATTTAATAGAGCGATAGACGAGGGCTACCGCAAATTTGTTTTGGTGGGTGATGAAATTACCTCATACGGCCGCGATATATCCCAGCAACTGGATATATTAGACATAATTGATGAATTGATCAAAAATGAGAGGCTGAAGATTCTGTATTTGGAATCATTTGAACCAAGTTTTATGATTTCTAATTTTGACAGAATACTTGAAGTATTGGCTGGTGGGAAAATCCCGGTTTTTTGCTCCTCGGTGCAGAGCGGGAGTAATCGCATTTTGAAAGAGATGAATAGGCACTATAAACCCGAGGATTATATTTCATGCATGAAAGAGATCAGAAAAAAGTATCCTAAGATCTATTTACGAAACGAGATAATCGTCGGTTTCCCCGGAGAGACAGAAGATGATTTTTTGGAATCTTTGGACCTGGTCTCCCAGCTGACTTTTGATTTTATTGATGTTTATGAATACGAAGATAGGCCAAATACGGCGGCTTCAAGGATGCCGCACAAAATTCCCGCTCATGAAAAGAATATTCGAAGAAAAAGAATATTAAGACAGTATTGGAAGAATTTATTGCTTAAGAAAAACTAAATATTGCTTGCGGGTGGCTGATGTTAGCTAACTTTTGCCAGTTGCCTTCCGATACCTGGGCAATAGGTATTATCGAGATTCAGAGTAGAGGCAGTTCCTAATGCCGAAAAATTAGGAGAAACCTATTACTTCAAGAGCATAGCTTTGCGCCCATCCGCGGCAGCGCGTCAACCCGCACCGGTTAAAGCAAGGAAGTCCTGAGATCGACCCCAGGCAACCCATGGCTTGCACTGACCCATGGACTTGGTCACAATCACATTTATAGCCTTCGGACTGGCAATGGACGCCTTTGCCGTATCTATTACCAGCGGAATAACCATAAAACAACTAAGAATCCATAATGCCCTGAAGATTGCGGTATTTTTTGGATCATTTCAGGCCATCATGCCAATTGTGGGATGGCTCGCAGGGCTTAGTTTGAGGGGTTTTATTTCGGGCGTTGATCATTGGATAGCCTTCGGGCTTTTGAGCCTGATCGGCTGCAAAATGATTTACGAATCGATGAAGATGGAATCAGGCGATAAAGTGATCAACCCGCTGAATGTCTATGTTTTGTTGATGCTGTCGGTCGCCACAAGCATCGATGCCCTGGCAGTCGGGGTGAGCTTCGCATTCCTGAAGGTTTCCATAATCACACCGGTAATAGTGATTGGAGTTGTAACGTCTGGGCTATCGCTTCTTGGCGTTTTCGTAGGTGATAGATTCGGGCGGTTTTTTGAGAAAAAAATTGAAATAGCGGGAGGGTTGATTTTGATTGGGATTGGAATTAAAATAGTGGTTGAGCATTTGGCTTAAGAGACGAGATTGAGAGATGAGATAACCGTAGGGACAGTTCTTCAGGGTGAATCCCCTTCAGGATGAACCCTTGTGGCTGTCCGTATTCGGACAGGGACAAGCCCTGTCCCTGCGCAATAGTTTAATTTTGAACCAATGGAAAGGAGGAGTTAGATCATGAATGAAGCACACGGGTCTGATTTTGTGTCGGGCATTGTGACGTCGATTATCAGCATGATTATTCTGGGTATAGTGTTTTTTGTGATAGGTCTGTTTCTGGTGAAGCTTCTGTGGGCGTGGACAATTCCTGATCTTTTTCCGGTAGCCGTTCAGCGAGGATTCATGGCAGGAGAAATATCCTGGCTCACCGCACTAAAGATAGCGATCTTTGTTGGTCTCTTGGGCGGGGTAGCTGGCGCGCGCCGAGGCCGAAAAGAGTAATTCACGGCAAACCTCAGATAATACAGGCTTTGTTGTTCAATAAAGCCAATGCAAACATCACCATGTTAAATAACACTCCACTTTTTTCTTGACAGGTAGAATGTTTTGTGTAAATTGCTATTGAGATTCTCCTCGATGAAGTTTTCTACGATGCTGGCATTGAAGTGGACGCATAAGCCCAAGAACCCCAAAGAGTTTCATGAGGAGGTGAGGCCTATCGCCAATACAGGTTTTCAAATTGTTCGTTTTTGCTTAGTTCAATTCAGATTCTACGAGGAGGTGATGCATAAAGGGAGGCTCTTTCAAATTCAAAGGGGGAGTTGAGACATAATCTTTCAATCATCAACCTTAATCTTGGGGAGATTTGGAGATGAAGAAGCTAATACTCACGCCGATTGCGCTATTCGCTTTGGCCATTGCTCTTGGTTTCTCTGCATCTGCTGGAGAGATTGAGCCAAATTTTGCTGCCTATTTAGAGACTCTTTCAGATGATGATTTTGCTTCCGCCATCGTCTATCTGCAGGATCGTCCCAATATAAAGGCTATGGATCAGGCCCTACGAGCAGAAACAGCTACCATGAAGGTGCGCCACGAGCGGGTGCTAACTGCATTAAAACAAGCCGCCCAAAGATCACAGCCAGCCCTTCTAAATTATCTGGACACGCGAGAGGCAACGGTGGAAGGATACACCCCTTATTGGATAATGAATCTGGTGGTGGTTTCTGCCACTAAGGCTGAGCTTTACCAGATCGCTCAACGTCCTGAGGTGGAGGCGATTGAAGCGAACTTCAAGCCGGCCCTAATTGAGCCAGTTGCTGGCCCTTCAGGTCCTCCTGTTGCTGGTATAGGGGTAACCAATAGCCTGAAGGCGATCAATGCAGACCGAGTGTGGAATGAACTCGGAATTACCGGATACGGCAGGCTGATTGGCGGCATGGATACCGGCGTGGATGGCGATCATGTTGCACTGACCGACAGGTGGAGAGGTAACTGGCATCCTTGGCAGGAGTGCTGGAGAGATGCCTTGGGAGGCGGAACTACATATCCGGTCGATTATCACGGTCATGGCACCCACACCATGGGCACCATGTGCGGAGCGGGGCATGCGACCGGTGATACCGTCGGTGTCGCCTGGGAGGCCCAGTGGATAGCCGATAATTCCATTAATCAGAGCGTTGGTCCGGAGTTTGACAACGACGTTTTTGGCGCTTTCCAGTGGTTTGCTGATCCGGATGGAGATCCCGGAACCACCGACGACGTTCCGGACGTGGTGCAGAATTCCTGGGGTATCGACGGCCGCTTCGGCTATGACTACCAGGATTGTGACTATCGCTGGCAGGATGCGATTGATGCCTGCGAGGCAGCTGGTGTTGTGGTCACCTTCAGTGCCGGGAATGAAGGGCCAAGTCCCCAAACCCACAGATCGCCGGCTAATATCTGCAATACCCCTACGGTGAATTTCTCTGTGGGAGCGGTGGATGCCGAGTACTACGGCTGGCCCTATCCCATTTGCTCCTTTAGCAGCCGGGGACCGTCTGATTGCGATGGCGTCACCAAAAAGCCAGAGGTTGTTGCGCCTGGGTATTACGTATACTCTTGCTACAACAACGGCGGTTATACCCGACTGAGCGGAACCTCCATGGCTGGACCTCACGTAGCTGGTGTGGTAGCCCTGATGAGACAGGCCAACCCGGATATTGACGTGACGACTATCAAACAGGTCTTGATGAATACCGCACGCGACGAAGGCACTCCGGGCGAAGACAACGATTATGGATGGGGTTGCATCGACGCATACGAGGCCGTGTTGGCCGTTATGGTAACCGACACCATTCCTCCGGAGGTTACCGTCACTGCTCCAAATGGAGGCGAAGTTATGACCGTGGGACAGGTTTACACCATTACTTGGAATGCCACGGACGATGTCGGCGTGTCTTCCATCAGCATATATTATTCCTATGATGGTGGGGCAAATTACAATCTCGTCGACAATCTGTCAGGCAATCCCGGCTCCTACGATTGGACCGTCCCGAATACTCCGTCCACCCAATGTCTGGTCAAGGTCTATGCCTATGATGCAGTCGGAAATGAGGGCTCGGATGTCTCTGATGCCTTCTTTACCATCCAACAGGATACCGAGCCGCCGGTGGTGACGGTGCTTCAACCTAACGGCGGTGAAGTCTTGACCGTAGGCTCAGTTTATGCCATTCAGTGGAATGCCACAGATAACATGGGAATCAGCTCCACCGATATCGATTACACTTATGATGGTGGCAGTAACTGGGTGGATATCGTGACCCTGGCGGGCAATCCCGGCTCCTATGATTGGACCGTTCCAAACACACCTTCCACTACCTGTCTGGTTAGAGTCTATGCCTACGATGGCGCCGGGAATGAGGGCTACGACTTATCAGATGCTTACTTTAACATCGAAGGCGCTCCGCCGGAGACACCCATGTTTGTGGAGTCAATCGGCATGAGAAAGAAGGTGGCTGGGCCGAACCGTTGGGCCTATGCCACTCCTAAAGTGGTAGAGGATGCCATCGGCTATCCCGCGCTGGCCGGCGTTACCATCTACGGTCACTGGTACGGGGCCACCTCAGGTGCGGATTATTGTATAACTGGATCAGATGGAACGTGCGAGTTTAAATCCGACAAGACGAGGAATCCTGTTCAGCAGTTCTGCTTCCAGGTGGATAGCCTGGCGCTGGCCGACTACTATTGGGATGATACCAAGGGCGTAACTTACAACTGCATAAGCTCGACTGCTAAGTTGACGGCCAGCACCCCGGCTGAGTTTGCACTCTCCCAGAACCATCCCAATCCATTCAATCCGGAGACAGAAATCTCCTTCAGCTTGCCGGAGAGGAGCCAAGTCTCCTTGGTTATTTACAACATCTTAGGGGAAAAGGTCAAGATATTGGCTAATGGAGAAATGGATGTTGGAACGCACAACATCTACTGGAACGGCAGAGATGAAGCTGGGAACTCAGCAGCAAGCGGTGTCTATTTCTGTCGCCTGAAGGCAGCAACGTTTGACCAAACCATGAAGATGGTTCTTATGAAATAGCGACGTGCTAAAATGGTGAGTAGAAAGAGCCCCGCCTGATGCGGGGCTCTTTTATTTGAAAGGTTTTTACTACCAAACGAAGGGGTTGTCTGCTCTTTCATTTAGGGATGATGGTTTTTTTTATCCCTGAATCGAGGCA
>SMTZ1_10003553_pt1 | contig 16587 bp, 18 predicted proteins | sample DeeMarSWOR136_30_FD_25667 | JGI IMG/M metagenome (IMG submission 25667)
CTTCCCAACACCCTAGAAAAAACGCAGCTGGTTTTTTCTGAGGCTGCAGAAAAAGCAGGTAGAAAAGTTGATGCCTTTCTTTTCGCAAGAACTATACGCGCGACTGCACCGTACGAGTGGCAGGTTGTTTTGGACGCACACATAATTTAAGGCAACCTACCTCCCAAAATATCAAAGACTACATACACAACCTAAAACTCTCAGGACTACAAGAATCAACGCTCAAAGCAATGAAAAGACGACTCCGCACATTAGCCAAATAATGCGACATGAACAACCCATACGAAGTACTCGAACACTTAGCAAACGCAAAATGGAAAAACTCAAGCAAAAACCTTGTAGCAAGATACTACCACCTCAACCAAGAAAAATATAGCCAACTGTACGCCAATTATTCAACTGCAACCCAACTCAAGGTGTAATTTTAAAAAGTCTATTGAATTATGGTTTATTAATTTCAAGACAGTATTATTCTTCAAGAAATGTTTTGGGTAAAAACAGAATCTTCTCAAGGTACGACAGTATATTCAATCTATAAGAAGATAATTCTAGCTATAACCGTAGACGGTGACTGTAAGTTTAGGGTATACGTCCCAAGTGTAGCCAATTAGGTCACCATCAGAGTCATATGTTGCCTTAGTTGATGAACAAGCAGAGATTATTGACTGAGGTATTCTGTAATACTGGAACTGTATTTCTCCTGGTTCAATTACATGGTTGGGGCTCCATGTTGGGTGATAGTCGCTATAATTAATTTCCTCGGTATATGCTGTTCCATTGAGGCTTGTATACTGATACACAATTTTTAAATCTCTTATAGATGCCGCTGAAATAACAGTCACTTTTGAGTCTGAATCCAATGGACTTAAATCTACCTCATATGACGGAAATGTTTTGGTGGTTGAGGGCTCTTCAGTGTCTTGAGGGGTTGGTTGAGGAATGCCATTTTGCGAGTCTGTATTTGAATCCAATGAAAGAGTTGTAACATAAGAAGTTGCAGCGCTAACTAGAACAACAACAATTAAGAATGTTGCAAATTTTACATTTTCATTCATAAGCAACTCTCAAGATTTTTATTAGATTTTTGCCAATAAATAGTTAGCGAGTGATGCGCAAGTAGAAGTATATTTTTCCGAAGCAAAATGAAGTTCTGTATTTCGTAGATAGAAAAGGCGCATTTTTTTCTCAAGATATGACAGTATATCTTGAATGGACCATAGAAGTATCTTCCATAAACGCTAAAAACACATACAATATGTACAGTATATATTCCAATTTTCATTTTGAAGGGGGTGAAAGAGTTAAAGAAAAAAGTCTTAGGAATTGCCTTAACCGTATTCTTCTTAGCTATAATGGTAGCTCCAGTGATGGCGAAATCACCAAAAAAAATTCCAGTCAAGTTGATAAGAAGTGGTTGGGGCACTGAACCACATGAATGGTGGATAACCCCTGGCAATGTAATACATGGAAGAGATGGCCTCGCAACCTGGTCTAACTATAATATTATGGATGTTGATAGCGAAGGTAATCCTATAGGAGATAAGGTAGCCTGTTTAGGCGGTTCTTATGCAATGACTGGCAAATACGAAGTTAATTTAAACAATCCAGGAACTCCAATCACTACCCCTGCTGGTCCCGCGACTATAGGGACTGGCCATAACACGTTCAAGGTAGAAATTGATTATGGTGATGGAAACACCTTCAAAGGAATTATGACTATACGTGGCACATTTATAGTATTCGACACGGAGGGGCCGCTTGCAGGGGTTGTCGCCTCTTTTGATGGAATTCAACGTTCGGTGCTTCAAGGTACTGGAATCTATCAAGGTTGGACGCTCATCTGGGAAAGACAATTAGAAGACGGTACTACTCCTTATGTTTATTGGGATGCCTACATGCTGATACCATAAACAAAACCAAACCTAACACTACACCTCTATTTTTTTATTTCAGTTTATGTTATGAGTATATAGACTGTTATGGCATCAGTATAGCCAATAATTTTCTCAAGATTTGACAATATATCTCAAGTTAAGTCTCCCCGCATTACGCTTCGCTCCGCTCATTCGCAACCAAACCAAACCTAGACAACAAGTTGAGAGAATAAATACCGAACGAAGAACAATGGATAAAAAAAATAAAGAAAAAAAATCCAACGAGAAAACCGCGCAAAAGTAGAAAAAATACCATCAAACAACAGAAAAACAAAAGATAAAAAGTTTAAAGTCCTAAAGGCAGGTTGTTTTGGACGCTAAAATTCTTTAAACACACACTTCGAGGGTAATTTTCACTTTCTGCCTTGGGTTTTTCAGATTTTCCACCAAATTTCTGGATAAATCTCGCGCGGCTTTGTCAGCGTGAACTGCTAGCGTGCGATTATCGATGTACTCGCTTTTTCTAATAACCATTTCTGTGGAATGGGTCAGAACTAGCTGCGGGGAACCATAAGCATTCACTTGCTCAATGATCTTGCCAGCTTGAATTAATATAGTCAATTTTGCATTTAGTTTTCGCAGGTTTGCCTTAAACTCAGCACTAAGATCAGCTAAAGCCTTATTCGCATTTGATGTGACTATGCAGTCTCCTTTTTTTGACAGATTCAGGTCTTTTGTTAATTCAAATGTGGTCTTATGTGTCGCCAGAATGTTTTCGTGACCATACCCTAAAACAAATTCTCTTGACTCGAAAGATCGCATTTCTACTCTAATACCTCTATGGAATCAACTTTTCCGTCCCCATCTAAATCAAAACCTTGTATAACAGTCGCAAAAGCGTCTTCATCACGGTACTCTTTCAAGGTTTTCTTCCAAAAATTGGTAAGAGCCAAAACACAAGCTTTGGTTCCAACAGCTTTATTCCCGGCCAGAACCACGATGCGCTTGGTTCTATCCCATGGATTCACAATCTTGGCAACCAACCCAGCAGAGTCGGCAGTGTAAACACGCAAAGTCTTGTTCGATGATAAACCACCCAGCAAGAACCCTTGATTACTGGATTGCATGCTAAATCTAATTGGCAAATACTTGTTTATCTCCTGTGTAAGCAAGTTTGTGCCTGGACCGCCGACCAGAATTAGGTTGTTTTTTTCTTCTTTTTCAGCCTTAACGTCCACATCTAACTTAATGGCAAAATCTGTCGGCATCCTCGAGAATTGCCCCATAAAAAAAGTTAGATGCGCCGCGTAATGACCGTCTCTAGCGCTCGTTTTGAAGGGCCCATGTGGAGTTGGGCTGCCCACAACTATTTTTCCTTCCAGAAACCCTTTTCCGTCGACGAATTCCTTGAAGAACCGTTGGATTTTCTCGTCCATACTCAAAAGAGAGCGACCGCGAATTGTCTTGTATCCGTTATGGAATTCAATGCCAAAGGCTGGGGAGACGCCTTTGTAGTATTTTGCTATTGCTCCTTTCTTTTTTTCTTGCTTACTGACCGCTATAGCTCCTGCTTTCACCAATTTTCTTATGTGATAATAGACCTTCTGCTCGTGGATGCCGAGTTGCCGAGCGATTTCAAGAGGGTACATTTCCTTTTCGGAGAGTATAGTCAAAATTTTCCAGCTTAGCTTGCCCAAAATCATCTGCAGTTTCTGAGAGTTCTGCATGATGCTGATTTCTTTTGCCTTCTGTGTCTGGCCATCGTCTTGGACCAGCAGTTTCTTTTCCATAATAATTTCTCCCAGTCATAAAGCTCAATCCATTATTAAAAATTTTGTTATAGTTGTCACCGAAAAAAAGCTCCCGGCCTAAAAAAACCCAACAAAAGCTACACTCAAGGACACAACTATAAAAATTTTTTTAGAGTACACAGTTTTTTTCTAAAAATCCTTATTAAGAGAAGAAAGCCTTGAATAAGCCTCAAAGACGCATCATTTGAAAGAACGGGGCTTTAAAAAAATGTGTGGAATTTTTGGCTGCGTACTAAAGGAGGGGAAAGCAGCATCTTTGATTCACGAATCACTGAAACGACTGGAATATCGTGGATATGACTCTGTAGGCATAGCAACAATTGAAGATGGAAAAATATATGTAAAAAAAGATGAAGGAAAAATCGATGAAGTCCATAAACTCTTAAACCTCGATGATTTGCCAGGCAGCGTTGGCATAGGACATACCAGATGGGCTACACATGGCGCTCCATTAAAGATTAATGCGCACCCTCACTCCGATTGCACAGAGACCCTAATGGTTGTTCATAACGGAATCATAGAAAATTTTTCTGAGCTAAAACTTGAACTGGAAAACAATGGTCACAATTTTGTCTCAAAGACAGACACTGAAGTAATAGCTCATCTAATCGAGGAAAAACTTGAAAAAAACCCTGAAATGGATTTGGCTACTGCCGTCATGGATGCGGTTAGAAAGCTTGATGGTTCTTACGCCCTTGCAGTAATATCAACTACGGAACCGGACAAAGTGATATGTGCAAGAAACGAAAGTCCCCTTGTTTTAGGCGTCAACAAAAACGGCATCTACTTTGCATCTGATATTCCAGCGTTCCTCCCGATAACTAATAAAGCAGTTTTCATAGAAGACGGAGAACTTGTAAGCCTCTCAGCCAAAGATTACAAAATCAGAAAAATCAAGGATTCAAGCTTTGTCACGCGAGAACCGAAGGTCATTGCTTGGACCCCCGAAATGGCAGTAAAACAAGGGTACCCGCACTTTATGCTAAAGGAGATTCATGAGCAACCTGCAACTCTACGGAACACACTGAGAATGCAGGAGCACTATCTGGATTTAATCTCAACGTTCCTTGACCGCGCCAGTGAAGTCTATTTGGTCGCATGTGGCACATCTTATCACGCTTGTTTGGCTGCATCGTATATGTTCTCAAAACTTGCGTTCTTACCAACCTACCCTGTCTACGCTTCAGAGTTCTTAGAGCAACACGGAAAATCAGTCAACATAGATAGCACCATACTAGCAATAAGCCAGTCCGGCGAAACGGCTGACACGCTAGCTGCAGTCACATGTGCTCAACAGCGGGCAGCAACCATACTTGGCTTGACTAATGTAATCGGTTCAACTTTGACTCGGGTTTCACGAGTTTACGTGGGCCAGCAATCGGGTCCCGAAATCGGAGTGGCAGCTACAAAAACCTTTACTTCGCAGCTTTCCGTGTTAGCGCAACTTGCTCTTAGATTGTCAAAGAAGCGAGGTAAAATTTCGCAAGATGAAATGGATTTCATTGCGGAAAGACTGGAAAAACTGCCTGAGATTGTTGATACCATAATACAAACACAGGAGGAAAAGGTCAAGCAAGTTGCCAAGAAGTACAAGAATTCTAAATTGTTCTTCTTTTTGGGACGAGGAGTAAGTACAGCCGCAGCTTACGAAGGACGACTTAAACTGATGGAGATTGCCTACATTCCCTCAATAGCTTTTCCAGCAGGGGAAAGTAAACACGGTCCAATTAGTCTAATTGAACCTGGCCTTCCTGTAGTGTTCATCTGTGCCAAGGATGGAACACACAAGACTTTGATAGGCAACATAATGGAAATGAAAGCTAGAGACGCCTCTATAATCGCGATTATCGAGGAGGGCGACGAGGAAATCAAAGCCCTTGCAGACGATTACATTGAAGTCCCAAAGGGAATACCTGAAGTGCTGTCGCCAATACCTTTTGCGATACCTCTGCAACTTTTGGCTTACTACATGACCCTTGAGAAGGGGCATGACCCTGACATGCCAAGAAATCTAGCGAAATCTGTTACGGTGAAATAGCTTGTTTTTAAACTCCATTTAATTACCTATATGTTAAAAAGGAGTGGCTTACACTATTTTGAATGGGGTTTAGAGTTGGAAAAGAAAGATTGGGAAAAACTCATCGACAGCTTAGTAAAACAAGGTATTCTAAACTCGCCTAAGGTGATTAAGGCGATGCGGGCAGTTCCCCGCGCCAGGTTTCTGCCTTCCGAAATGCAGTCATACAATGCTGTAGATACTCCTCTTCCAATAGGTTTTGGTCAAACAATCTCCGCGCCACATAGCTTCAGTTTCACATTGGGCTAGGCGACACATGGTTTCAATAATGAATGAAGCTCTTCAATTGGAAGTTGGCCAAAAAGTTTTGGAAGTTGGAGCAGGTTCGGGTTGGCATTCTGCCACAATAGCAGAGATAGTTGCGCCGAGAGATGGACCTAGAACTGAGTGGGGATGCGTTTACACCGTGGAGATTGTGCGGGCTTTGGCGGAAAACGCAAGAAAAAACATTATGAACGCAGGCTACGGTGACCGTGTGAAAATAGTCAGTGGTGACGGCTCAAAAGGGTACGCCGAGAAGGCTCCTTACGATCGTGTTGTTGTGACTGCTGCCGCTCCCAGTGTGCCTCAGCCTCTGATAGATCAAATGAAGCTGAATGGTGTTTTGCTAATTCCTGTCGGTAGTGTTTCGCTGTTTCAAAATCTTTTAAAAATAATAAAGGAATCGGACGGAAAAACTAAGCAGGAAAATCTTGGTGGAGTAGCTTTCGTTCCTCTAACAGGGGAATATGGACAAAGATTTTAGTTCCAATTTAGAGGTGAGAAGTCGGATTTAACCGAACCATTTCTCCAAGGTGGTTTTGCCCTTAAACTCTTTGGTGCCCTTTTGCATTTTTTCTACCGCTTTTCTCACACGAGCTTCTGAGAAGGCTTTTTCCCTAACTAGAAAATCCACGATGCCTTCTACGTTTGGATCCTTCCACTCCAACGTGTAATCATCACGCACTTCTGGATGTAGGAATATCGCGCGTATTTCTTCTGGTGGATGAGGAAACTCTGCGTTCTTTATGTGAGGCAGAGCATTCTCAAGCGTGCCATGCTTTTTTACTAGTTTTAGCGCAGTTTTAGGTCCCAATCCTTCTATGCCATCAGGGTTGAAGTCCGTGCCAACAAGGATTCCCACGTCGATGAGCTGCTTGTATGTTATTCCGCATTCTTTGAGAACTCTGTCCAGAACTACAAGTTCAGGAACTACATCGATGTAGATGTTTTTTCTGGGAAGTTTTCTTCTGCCCGAGACGGTAACATTCCTAACCAACATTGGGGCTCCGAAGAGCAGACTGTCGTAGTCTTGGCTGGCGCAGTAGTCAGCGTCTCCCCGACAAGTCATTTGTGCAGCTTGTGCTTCGCCTTCGCTGGGAGACTGAATCCATGGTAGCCCCATGAGGTCTAGAAGCCTATGAGCATCTTTTTTCATGTAGTCTTTCATACTCGTAGCAGCCTGCGCAAACATCCGAGCTTTCACCATGTCACCTCTCGCCACAGCTTTCTCGTAGTGGACTGCGGCTTTCACTTTGATTTGTCGACGCCTCTTAATCTGCTCCCGCTTTAGAATTGGTGGGGCACCGTCAAAAACGTAGATTGGTCTGATGCCTAATTCCACAAGGTTGCTTGTCCTGTAGAGTAAGCCGCTCAGGTGGCTGGTGATTTTTCCCGCATTGTCCATCAAGGGAGTGCCGTTAGGCTGACGAATTATTGCAAGAAACTGGTAAAGCGCGTTGTATGCGTCTATAGCGACAACTTTTCCGCTTAAGTCTTCTAACTTGATCGCCGTTTTTGGAACAATGCCCCTGATGTTCACTCCCAAAACTTACACCGTACACTATACGGGAAAAAACTTCCATAATAAACTTGCTAAAAGTTGAGCATAGAAGATATAAGTAAGACCTGTGTTAGAAAACCGTCACGGAGATAAGCTTGATGCCCGAAGGAACAACATTGTCCTTAGTCATATGCACTAGTTGCGGCAAACCTATCCAACCGGGAACAGAGGCAACAAAATTTCATTGCCCTAACTGTGGGGAAATACAGATAAAGCGATGTGGCAAATGCCGCAAGTTCGGCCGTATTTATAAGTGTCCAAAATGCGGTTTCATAGGTCCATAAGAGGCGGAGTTATGGGTAGCATAAAAGTCGTTTACAAGGTTTTTCCAGAAGACATAGTGGACAGCTTTACTGACTTGAAAAAGAAAGTGGAAAGCTGCCTTCCCGAATTCTCTGCTGTTGAAGGCTACGGAGAGGAACCAATAGCCTTTGGATTAAAAGCCCTTCTTGTGCAAGTGAAGTTTCCAGAGGAAAAAACGGGTATTGTAGACGAGTTTGAGAGTGAGCTTGGGAAGATACCGGGCGTAAGTCAGGTTCAGACAGTTATGGTACGAAGAACTAGCAGGTAGCTAAACTAACAAGTATTTTTCCTGCAAAGAACTATCGCTTGGAAAATTCAAACATATGTAAGCTAAACCCTGACATTTCGCTTTATGGGCAAAAACGATTTATAATGACTAAAAGGCGAAACATATTATTCTTTCTAATACCATAAGAAACCTGGGAATCATGAAAAAACTCACAATCCTAACTATTGCATTAATTATAGTGACTATTATAAGCGCCTATTATTTTCTCAAATCTGACGCTCCTTCGTCATTACTCAGCGAAACCTCTCCGTTAGTAGCTATGAATTTGGTGCCATCTGGACAACTGAATATTACTCAAGGCAGCGTAACTTGCATTAACATTACGCTTACGTCGCTAAACATGAATGAAACAACGATACCGTTAAGTCTCGTTCTGCAGAACTACGATAATGGGCCTTTGGATTCTTCGGTCGCCAAAGAAGATCTATTCGGCTCTACATTCACCATCAACCCAATATTATTGAAATCAAATGACACAATAACCTCTGTTTTAAGGTTGCACGTTGGAAATGCCGCTCCATCTGGAAAATATACATTTCTTGTTGAATTAGGAAACTCTCAGATACATCATTTTCCCGGCACCACTTTCGACCTGGCTGTAGCACCTTCATCATAATCTAAAATTATCGTCAAAAAATTGAAAGAGATAGAGTTTTTTTCGATGATACACTTATACCTTTCAGCCGTTTTCATCTAAGAGGGGCTAAACCTTGGAAACAGAAGCGGAGTTTGAAGCACCGACCTGGAACCAGATATATGCCATGTTGCTGAGGCAAGCACAAAAAATTTGCCAGAGCCGCTTCGAACCCAATATAATAGTTGGCCTCACAAGAGGTGGTTGGATTCCCGCCAGAGTTTTATCCGACCTTCTCGAAATCTTCGACCTTGCTACCCTCGGAGGTGAGTTTTACTTGGGTGTTACTAAAACCCGAAAAGAGCCGGTTTTAACCCAGAGCGTTTCTGGGATTGTGACAGGCAAAAACGCACTGATGGTAGATGACCTAGCTGACAGCGGAAAAAGTCTGCAGCTAGTCAGGGAGCATATTCTTCAACAAGGTGTGAGAGAGGTTCGAATAGCCACCTTGTACTGCAAGCCATTTAGCGCAACAAAGCCCGAATATTATGAGAGTGAAACGCATGGTTGGGTGGTTTTTCCATGGGACACAAAGGAAACAGTCAGAACAATCGTTGAAAAATACGAAGACAAACGCGATATTGCTGTTGAAACTGGAAAACTTGTAGAGGCTGGCTTGCCTAAGAAACTTATTGAAAAGTTTCTCAAAGAAATGCTGGAGGATAGAAATTGCTAAAATATATTGAAGAAGCTGGAAAATACGTGGAGTTAACAGGTTTTAGAAACGTCAGTATCAAGAATTCTGAAGAATTCATGAAAGTAGCCCGTGAAGCAACCCCGCAAAAGGCTTCGATTCAGTTCTTAAACGCTCAACTGGTGGCCACTTGGCAACACCTGTATTTTGCGGTTTTGAACGCGCTTTTAGCTTTTAAAAACCAACGGAACATTTCAAAGAGCGTAACGATGGAGGTCATGCTTTATGCGTCTGCTCAACGACAGATTCGCAAAGCCATACAGCTCATAGGAATCAAACGCGCCTCTGCAAACGTGGCGATAGTGATAGTCGGCGCAGACATTGATTTCGTTAAAGCGGTCCTTTCCGCGGTTTCGAAGCGTGTCGGCGTAGAACCCGATGAGACGGTTCTTGAACTTACGCAAGAAAAGACCAAGAGCATCCAGAAAGCCTTCGGGATACGCGCTGAAGAACTTGAAGCAGTGAATAAGAAAAATGCCAAACAAGCTTTGGTCAGTCTCGTTATCGAGAGAACCGCCCTGCTGTCCACCCAGCTTTAGGCTTAAAGCATCTTTTCCTTCATCACAGCTAAAATGTCGCTTGGTTTTATAAGGGACATGCCTGTCAATTCGCCAACGACTTCTATTAGAAGAATTCTATCCGGATTTTTTAAGTCCACCTTTCTATCAATCATTGCAGCTGCTTCAATGAAATCTCGTGTGTGTAGGCTTGTGAATCTCTTTTCCACTGTAACCCGAAACGTCTCGTTAGGTCCGATGTTCAAGGCAAGTTCGGAGGCTTCACGTTTTACCTCGTCTAAATCGGTGGGCACAACTATTTCCACAGGAATAATGCGCATGGCGTAACGAAATTCGTATGGCCGTTTCTGCACGATAGCACGCAACTTTTCTATGACTTCCCATAGATTTAGAGAGGTTTTAGCAGCAATCAAGCCTCTAATTCCAGTCTTGGAAACTATGGGCTCAGGATCTCCTAATTCCTCCTTAAGCAGATAACTAAGTTCATTACACATCTGTTTCTCATTGCCACGCGAAGTTGTGGCCAATAGGTTAAAATCTTTGAGCAAGTTTTTCAGCTTCAACTGTTGGCTTTTAGGGTCAGTATAGGTTTTTGGCTTTTCTCACAGCTTGACGCTCGAAGCCGTCGCCTCACATCATCCCATCAGTAGAATTATCAGCTCTGGATTTATCAGTTTTGATTTTTAGTTAACATGTTTGACGTGATGTCTATCCAGAGGACACTGTGAAGGCGCTTATCATTTAGAGAAGATTGAGACAGAAAATGCGGGATATCTTGAACTTTTTCAATAGGACTACGACAGTTGACGAACAATAATGTTTAAAGCGTTCCAGACTAGGCTAAACTCATTCAACTATTGTGCGGAGGTGAAGAAGATTGGTGTTTGAGGAAGACGAAGAATGGGAAGAAGGCGAAGACGAAGAATGGGAAGAAGATGAATGGTAGCCGTAACGAAAAGATATTTTTTTTATATTTCTTTTTTGCACAAAATCTTGCGACGATATTTTCAAATGTTTTTTCAGGTCCATGTTTATAACTAACTAGTTGACTTCAATATTTCGAGTTTGTCATGACCCGAGTTGCCGTATTGGACGCAGACAGATGCAAAGTAAAAAAGTGCAATCGATTATGTGTAAGCTTCTGCCCTATGGTTAGGAGCCGCGTAGAAGCTATACGAGTGGAAGGTAACAAAGCCGTTATATCCGAAATGCTTTGTAGCGGCTGCGGCATATGCGTCAAAAAATGTCCCTTCAAAGCCATCAGCATAGTTAAACTTCCAGATGAGCTGGAGAAAGACTGCAGCCATCGTTTCGGACCAAACGCTTTTAAGCTTTTCAGACTGCCGACACCTTCACCCAGCATCGTTTTGGGCTTGCTAGGGCAAAATGGCATAGGTAAAACCACAACTTTGAAGGTTTTGTCGGGCGAATTAAAACCCAACCTAGGAAACTATGAAAATCCACCTGAATGGAGCGAGCTAATTCAGCACTACCGAGGCTCAACTCTTCAAGAATATTTCCAGAAAATGAGCGAAAATAAACTAAAAGTTTCTCACAAACCACAGTATGTAGACAAGATTCCGAAAGTTGTTTCTGGGAATGTCAGTCAGCTTCTGGAGAAGGTTGACGAAAGAAAAGTTCTCGTCAAATTATCTGAGTTGCTGGAGCTTAAGAGGATTTGGGATAGACCCTTGGAAGTGCTAAGTGGAGGGGAACTCCAGCGTGTGGCGGTGGCTGCTGCGCTAAGTCGTGAGGCTGATGTGTACCTTTTCGACGAGCCTTCTAGCTATTTGGACGTGAAACAAAGGCTTCAAGTTGCCAAAGCAATACGAAGCCTTAAAGACCAGCAGAAAACGATAATAGTGGCTGAGCACGATTTAGCCATCATCGACTACTTGTCGGATCAGATCTGCTTGTTCTACGGGGAACCAGCCGTCTACGGCGTTGTCTCCCATGTTCACGGCGTCCGCACGGGTATAAACATTTACCTGGAGGGCTACATTCCCGACGAGAATGTCCTTTTCCGCAAGGAACCCATACTCTTTCATGAAAAACCGCCCAGCATCAGCGTTAGCGTTGGCGAAACGCTGTTAGCTTGGAATCAATTGGAGAAAAAATTTGAAGGATTCCATTTAACTGTGGAGCACGGAGAAACTAAACGAGGCGAGGTCATTGGGATTCTCGGACCAAACGGAATTGGAAAGACAACTTTTGTGAAAATTCTGGCTGGACTTGAAGAAATGGATGAAAAGCAGGAGTTTGGTGAGTTAACGGTGAGCTACAAGCCGCAGTATATAGCTGCGGAGTACGAAGGCACGGTTCAGGAGCTTCTTATGAGCGTAGCTAGAGAAAATTTTGCGTCAAGTTGGTACAAGACAGAAATTCTTCAGCCATTGAGAGTTAACATGCTTTTGGAAAGAAACATTATGGAGTTGAGCGGTGGAGAACTGCAGAAAGTCGCGGTTGCTGCTTGCTTGTCTCGCAAGGCTGATTTGTTCTTGCTGGACGAGCCGAGCGCTTATTTGGATGTAGAGGAAAGGCTGAACATGGCGCGCACAATTAGAAGGGTTGTCGAAGCCCAAAATGCGCCTGCATTCGTCGTGGAGCACGATGTTGTTACCCAAGACTTTATTGCCGATCGACTTATGGTTTTCAGCGGAGAACCTGGTATGAACGGTAGAGCGAAGCCGCCTACAAGTCTGCGAAAAGGAATGAACATTTTCTTAAAAGAGATGGATGTCACGTTCCGCAGAGACTCTGTAACGCGGCGTCCCAGAGTTAACAAGGACGGCTCAAAACTTGACACTTTCCAGAAAAAGATTGGAGAATATTACTATACGCGTCTGCGGCAAAAATGAATTATCTTTCTTCATCTCAATAGAAAAGTTATTTCTGGTGCTATCTTCTGTGCTTGATTTTCTACGAAGAGCGTAGTTAAATTAAAGAATAAGCGTAAACATAACGTAAGCGAATCATATGAGAAAGGATCATAATGGTGGAGGCTAGAGGTGTCACAAGCAACCTTTGAGGAAATCAGTGCATCTGACTTTTTCTACCGCAACCGAGACATCGCAGGGTTCACTAATCCGTCCAGAGCAATATTCGCAGCCATCAGAGAGCTTGTGGAAAACTCGTTGGATGCTGCTGAAAGCCTCAAGATACCGCCAGACATTTACGTGCGCCTTTCTTTCGAGGGAGAATCGAGCAAAGAGACGCAGATTTACAAGCTTAGGGTTGAGGATAATGGTTCTGGAATCCAGCCTCGGTTTATTCCCTCGGCTTTCGGGCAGGTTCTCTACGGTTCAAAGTATAAGCTTAAACAAATGAGGGGTACTTTTGGCTTGGGCGGCAAAATGGCAGTACTATACGGGCAGATCATGACTCATCAGCCTGCCTATGTTACTTCGAGCACTGGCTCCGCCAAGATTTATTCATTTAAGCTTATGATGGATATTCAGCGGAACCGCCCCATAATTCTAGACCGCAAAGTGCTAATAAACAAGGAGCAATGGCGGGGAACTATCGTGGAATTCACGCTTGAAGGCGATTTCCTACGGGCTCGCTCCAAGATTCTGGAGTATTTCAAGCAGACGGCTATGGTGAATCCATACGCGAACTTAACTTTTGTGGATCCAAAAGGCAGACTCTACAAGTTCAATAGGGCTACTACGGATATGCCTGATCCGCCAAAAGAAACCGAGCCACATCCTTATGGCGTTGACGTGGAGCTTCTTCAGCGGCTAATTCAGGTAACTCCTTATAAGAATATGCAGGAATTTTTGAAGAATCACTTCCACAGAGTTGGCGACATTACCGCGCAGAAGTTTTTGGAGTTTAGTGGCTTAAACCCATCTAAGAAACCGAAGAAGCTTTCGCATCAGGAGGTTGTTAAGCTAATGCAACACCTGAAGAAGTTCAAGGAGTTTTTACCCCCTGACGCCAGCTGTTTATCTCCTTTAGGGGAAGAACTCCTAAAAGCAGGAATCATGAAGGAGCTAAATCCTGAATATTTGGTTGTGAATCAGCGTAAACCTTCAACTTACGCTGGACACCCGTTCATTGTCGAGATGGGCATTGCCTATGGGGGCGAGGTCCCCAAGAAAGGAAGTTTCGTCATATATCGTTTCGCTAACAAAATTCCGTTGCTTTATGATGAGGCAAGCGATGTTTCGTATAGAGTGATTAATTCTATGAATTGGCGTAGGTACAAGGTTTCGCCTGAAATGCCCATCGCCATTGTGGTGCACATTTGCAGCACCAAGGTACCCTACAAGACTGTTGGCAAAGAGTTTATAGCTGACCGACCTGAAGTACGGCGCGAAGTAGCAAACGCATTGCGCGAGGTTAGCCGTCAGCTTCAGCGTTTCTTATCCAAGCGTGAACACGTGGATAGGGAGAAACGGCGGCTTAGCGTTTTCGCCAAATACTTGCCTCGAATTGCGGAGTTTTCTACAGTTCTTGCGGAAAAAGAGAAGCGCCCTGATATCCAAAAATTGATAAAGAGCGTGCAGAAATATGGCACAGAAGAAAAGCAAAGGCGTTATTGCTGAAAAGAAAAACGAGGTAATGGGTAGCCTAAAGAAGTTAGGCACACAAATTTACGACCAATTGAATAATGGGGTTTTTCCCACAATTACCATGCCCAGTCGTTCCACAGAAAATATTCACTATGATCCAGATCTTAGGCAATATATCCTAGGCGAAAAGAATGTCACCCGAAGCGCGCGGAACATCCGTCACGTGAAACCTTTCACACAGCTCGCTTGGGCTGCCATGTTCTCAAACGAACTTACGTCTCACCGCAAAACCTCAACCCTTAGGGACGTTTACTATTCCGCCCAAGCCTACAACATGACTTTCAAAGACCAACAGGAATCCAACAACATAATAACCGACTTGGAAACAACGACGGGTCGTTCCAGAGAGGATTTTAACATTTTTCCTGAGGAGCGTTCAGCGGTCTTCGGCGATCTCACCATAGAATATACGGTTCCCGGATACGAAGGTAAAACTCTGAACCTATCATCGCATCCTGACGGTGTCTTGATTGGTCCAGCTTTGACTTCTTCCGAATTTGCAAGCACGAAAGCAGACAAGGTCATAGCAATAGAGAAGGGAGGTTTGTTCACACGGTTCATCGAAGAAAACGTGCATACAAAGCATAACGCTGTGCTAGTTTTGACTGCTGGTCAAGCACCCAGACAAACACGTTACTTCATAAGGCGCTTAAATGATGAACTGAATCTCCCCGTTTACATTTTTACTGATGGCGACCCATGGGGAATGCACATAGCTATGGTAATAATTTCTGGCTCAGCGAACGCGGCGCACCTGCGGGAGTTAACCACACCCGACGCGGTTTGGAGCGGCGTTTGGGCCTCGGACATCGTCAACTATAAGCTACCTACTGACCCGCTTGACGACGTGGATGTTAAAAGGCTTCATGAGTTGCAGAGGGATCCGCGGTACCAAGGAGACCCTCTTTGGCAAAGAGAGATAAGAACGTTCTTAAAGATTAGACGGAAGGCAGAGCAAGAGGCGTTCAGTCGCTACGGCTTGACTTACATTGTTGATGAGTACTTGCCTGCAAAACTGAAAAATGTAGATAAAAAGAAGTAGCATTCCCCGCATTCCCCCTTCTTTATATGTTCTCTACGCATTAGGTTTTTCACTTTTTTAAATCGTTTATTAAGACAAAAACTTAGTGACTTTGGAGCTTCCTTACCGATATTTAGATCCTAAGAGAGGTTTTATGTAGAAAAGATAGGAGCGTAGCTACCCCGGAGTACTAGGTGATTTCGACACCTCCAGCCAACAAAGTCACAATTAATATGCGAAATTTAAAATAACTGTTCTTGTTTTATGTAGGAACCACATCGGAAAAAGAAAAAGAAGGACCGCGCATGAGTGAAGGAGACACTTTCTGGCTATCTTTAGCGGAGAAGTTTTTTGGACTTCTCCTTGTAATCATCGGCGCTTTATTCCTATACTTCACGCTGACTAGCACCGCCGCTCTGGGCGTTTTCACAGGGCTTTTCGGATTCTTGAGCATAGTGGGACTTGACTTGCGAGATTGCAGGCTGAGTGTTTATTAACGAAAGCCCTTAATATTTTTCTGGCAACTCTGCTTATACATAACAAAGCAAAGGAATGAACTTAGATGCCTATCCGACAGCCAATAGTGTGCGTTCTCGGCCACGTCGACACTGGCAAAACGTTACTATTGGACAAGATTAGAAGGACCAGCGTACAAGCAAGAGAAGCAGGCGGCATAACGCAGCACATAGGCGCAAGCTTCTTTCCAGCTACAACGCTCAAACAATTGATTGGCCCTCTGCTTTCAATGCTTAGAGGCGAAATTGAAATCCCCGGCTTGCTTATTGTTGACACCCCTGGGCATGAGGCATTTACTAATTTAAGGCGAAGAGGCGGAAGCGTAGCTGACATTGCCGTTTTGGTCATCGATATACTCAAAGGCTTCGAAGCGCAAACGTACGAGTGCATTGAAATTCTGAAAGCCCGCAAAACCCCTTTCATAGTAGCAGCTAACAAGATTGACCGTATT
>SMTZ1_10003376_pt1 | contig 16585 bp, 10 predicted proteins | sample DeeMarSWOR136_30_FD_25667 | JGI IMG/M metagenome (IMG submission 25667)
CCGCGGGGGCTCAGTTTGCTTTTCGCGGCGTACCCGCCAACGCTCAAGAAAAAGGCAAGCGGCCAAAGCAAGCCAGCGACGTTACGGTGCTTAATCCACAGAATCGTGTGCCGGTCAGCTTAATCATCGATGATTCGACTTGCCTGGTGAATTTGGCGCACTTTGGTATCCCGCAATTTGCCGAAGTATTTCCCAATAACTACAAACAAGACTGGAGAAAGCTGCCGCGTGAGATACCGGACGCGTTTGTACGCAAGTTCGGCCAATGGTGTCGTGACCATAGTGTGAAAGGCAAATACAGCGTCGTCCCTTATCCCGCATTGGTGGGTTGGCTTGACCGTGATATACCCGGCTGGTCGAAGAAGGAACTTGATGAGAGCATCAAGTTGGTGCGTGATTTTCTAATGCCGGATTGGGACATTCATCCTGAAATGGTAACGCACACCTGGGTCATCAACACGAAGACCGGCCGTCCATATCCTGAGAGAAGTCAGCGATTCATGGAGAACTGGGGATGGACGGATGGTAAGTCGGTCGATGAATTAGCCGATTATATGAGCTATGCTTTGCGGATTCTCAAAAACGTCGGTTTGGAGTGTGAGGGTATCACTACTCCTGGTGGTTTCGGAAACCGCGTTCTACCCGAGCTTGCCCAGGCAACGCTTGAGTCGTGCCGTGACGTGTTCAAGGCGGAAATTCCTCACTATTTCCGGCACCTATATACAGACGATAGGAGCGTTGCGCCGCGTGTCGAGTATGCTTCCGGCCTAACGGGGTCCAATCCGAAATGCGTCGTGTCTATCATTGGCTGCACGGGAGACTGGTTCGGCGGCTGGGACGGACTGACACCCGGTTCGGTCGACCGATTCATTACACAAGACCTCAAAGGCGGCCGGTTACCCGAAGTAATCGATAAGGGCGAGCCGGCGGTGCTCGTCTGTCACTGGCCGGGCATTTATTACAACGGCGAGGAACTGGGATTCAACATTTTCCAGGAAGTAATCCGGCGAATTCATGCCCGATACGACAACTTAATCTGGATGAAACTTAGTGAGATATCCCGTTATTGGGCTGCGAGGGAACTGACGCAGATTGACAAGCAAGACCATCGTGTAATTTTCAGCGCTCCGTTTGCTACAACGCGATTTACAGTGCGAATTAAGACCAATTCGCCAGATACCCCCAAACTGCAGGTTAAGGAACGACGTGTTCAAATGCGGCGTGCGAAGGAGCTGCTTCAATTGGAAAGTGGAACGTGGTACGCGGATGGTCAAAATGTGACGGTTTGCTTTGACTTGCCGAAAGGAAAATCAACTCTGGAGGTGTGACGAGAGAACTTCGTTAGCAATTTAACTATGAATAAAAACTTAAACCGTCGTAACTTTTTGGGATTGATAGGTGTGGGTATTGCAGGGATGATGCTGCCCACCCGGGCAGGGCGGATTAGTACAGATAAGAAACCGAACTTTATACTCATTTTCGCTGACGACTTAGGTTACGGAGACATTTCCGGTTTCGGTCTGAAAGAGTCGCCATTCAAAACGCCCAATCTCGACCGTATGGCCGCTGAGGGGGCCAAGCTGACCAACTTCTATGTACCCACGCCTTATTGCGCACCTTCGCGTGCAACAATTCTAACGGGTCGATACCCTTTTCGAAATGGTGTTGTGTTTAATCCTGCGCCCGACGCCGGTATCAACGATGTAGGCCTGCCTGACTACGAGATTACAATTGCCGAAGCGCTCAAGGATGCCGGCTACGCCAGTATCTGCATCGGCAAATGGCACCTTGGCCACACGCTCCAATACCTACCCCGCCGACAGGGCTTCGACGAGTACTACGGTATCCTCTACTCAAATGATATGCGCCCCGTACAGCTCGTTGAAAATGAGAAGGTCATCGAGTACCCTGTCATACAGGCAACACTGACCAAACGCTACACGCAGAGGGCACTTGACTTCATCGAGCGCAACTCCAGAAGCAAACGTCCCTTCTTCCTCTACCTGCCGCACGCAATGCCACACAAACCGCTGGCCGCCTCTGAAGACTTCTATACGCCGGATACACGCGACGACCTCTACGCTGATGTGATCCGTGAGTTGGATTGGTCGGTCGGGCAAATCCTTGATAAGATAAAGCAGGTCGGGCTCGATAATAATACATTGGTGCTGTTCAGCTCCGACAACGGACCATGGTACGGTGGTAGTACAGGTGGGCTCCGTGGTATGAAAGGGCGGACGTGGGAGGGCGGTCTCCGTGTACCGATGATTGCGCGTTGGCCGGGGAAAATCCCTGCCAGTCTGGTCAACGACTCGCTATCTGGAACGATTGATGTCTTCCCAACCATCCTCAAAGCTGCGGGTGTCGATGTACCCGGAGACCGTGTTATCGACGGCAAAGATATCTGGCCATTGTTGACCTCGACCCGTGCCAAAAGCCCACACGAGGCACTGTTCGCTATGCAGGGTGTGAACCTGATGACCGTCCGCAGCGGCAAATGGAAGCTGCACGTCCACTCACCGGGCAGTGTGCCAAAGCGAGGCGAGGACTGGGTGGACCCGCGGGGGCCGGACGGCGTAACAATTATCGCTCCGTATGAACAGGCTCGCCCCAGCGCCTATCCGGGCGCCACCAGTGGTGATGGGCCGAAGGATATGATGCTGTTCGACATTGAGGCCGACCCTGCCGAGCAGCATGACGTCGCCGGGCAGAATCCAGACGTTGTCAAGCGTCTTAAAGCCCTCTACGATAAGACTATTAACCAGGTACCATCTTTCAAACGGCCACAGCGATTTAAACAACTGCGACGCATCAAAGGGGGCAGCTTAGAGTACGGTGAGTGATTTGAAGTCCCTCCTTCATACGTTGGATAATACTTACAACAAAGGGAATAACTGCGAAGGTATATGGGCTGTGTTCATATATTCTTCAATCTTTGCAACAATTTCCGGGTTCTGATTAGCAATATTTATAGTCTCACCGATATCGGTGCTGAGGTTGTATAGTTCCAGCTTGCTTTTCGAGCCCTGCCAAATACCTTTCCAGTTGCCCATACGTACCGCCTGACCGCGTCGGCGCTCCCAATAAAGGTAATCGTGATTCTTCTGCTCGGCGTCCAGTAGTGTAGGTATTAGGGAGATGCCATCGATATTTTCCGGTACCTTTGCTCCCGCCAGTTCCGCTGCGGTCGGCAGAAAATCCCAGAAGGCTGAGATATGGCTGCTGATTGACCCGGGTTTTATTTTGCCCTGCCAACGGACGACCATCGGTACACGGATTCCGCCTTCGTACAGGCTGCCTTTGGTTGCGCGCAACGGACCGGAGCCATCAAACATCTTCACCAACGGCTGCCACAGCCCACCTTGGGCACCATTGTCAGACGTGAAGAACACGATTGTGTTGTCGTCGATATTCAATCGTTTGAGCAGTGCCATAACCTGCCCCACCCCATCGTCCATACGACTGATCATACCGGCAAAGGTGGCAAAAGATTCTTTGGAACTGATATAGCCGGGGCGAGGGTCTTTAATCAATATCTCCTTGAACTTTCCCCGGTACGGCTTCACCGAATCTTCCGGTACAGCCAGTTCTACGTGTGGGATCGTATAGGGCAGATACAGGAAAAAAGGCCGGTCTTTATTTGCCTGGATAAATCCAAGGGCTTGTTCGGTGATGATGTCGTGACTATACGTGCCTCTCTTATCGTCGCGGTTTTTATCAAGACTTACTTTTTTATCGTTTCTCCAGAGATAGTCCGGATAGAAATGGTGAGCGTGTCTCTGGCACAGATAGCCGAAGAAGTGTTCGAATCCCTGTTTGTTGGGGTGGCCGGTTGAATTCGGTCCACCAAGTCCCCACTTCCCAAAGGCGCCGGTGGCATAGCCGGCCTTTTTTAGTATTTTTGCTACGGTAACCGTTTCCGCCGGGATAGGAAGCTGTCCCTCAGGCTGCACTTCACTGTTATTACGGATATAGGCGTGTCCGCTGTGCAGGCCGGTCATCAGCACGCACCGGGACGGTGCGCAGACCGAGCTGCCGGCATAATGTTGCGTGAAGCGCATCCCCTCGGCTGCCATATTGTCGATGTTTGGAGTTTGAATGTACTTTTGGCCGTAGCAGCCCAGGTGTCCGTAGCCGAGGTCGTCGGCCATGATGAAAACGATGTTTGGCCTTTTCGAGTAAGCTTTGCCCGTAATCTGCTGCAAAGTGCTCGCACATCCCGGCGTCACCATCGCGGCGACACCCATCCCTATGGTTTTAATAAAATCCCGTCGCTTCATTTTACTGATATCTCCAATTTCATACGCCTAAGGCGGACACGATTCGGGTCATGCAATCTGCTTCCGGAGCCACTCGAGACTTTGCTCGACTTTGCCGGGTGCCGCTTCGCATTCTATGGACAGAACGCCGTCCCAGTTGATTTCTTTGAGCAGTTCGATACAGCTGGCGATGTTGTCGGCATTGACGCCTTCACCGATACCCACGACCGACGAGGCGATGCCGGTCTGCCCACCGCGTACAGCCCTGGCAAGCTCTTCGCTGACATCCTTGATATGGCAATGTGAAACTTTGTCGCGGAAGCGCCGGAGGAACTCGACTGGGTCCTGCCCGGCGATGAAGGTATTGCCTGTATCGAGGTTCATCCTCAAATAGGGCGAGTCGTAGAAGTTCAGGATTTGCTCCATCGTGTCCGGATTGGTCGTGTATGGGCCGTGTGGCTCGACATTTATGATGATGTCGTATCTTTGTGCCCATTCCAGCACCACGCGGTAGTACTGCTTCATCAGGGCCATCACTTCCTGGTCGGTGTAGCCCTCCGGTTTGGTGCCGCCGTCAGTGGTATCCACGCACGGACATCCAAGGGCCTTGGCAAATTGGATAGTCCGAATCGTGTAGCCAATACCGCGGTATTGACCCTCCGGACACGACATCGGGTAGGCAGCATCAAGTTGGGAGACCTTCAAACCCATCGAATCCAGGTAACCTTTCAGTTTCAGCGGATCAGAGTGAAGCAGAATATGGGGATTATAACCCAATGCCTGAACGAAGTAGTCCCCGTCGATCGTGCCGAACTCAACATATTCCATCTCATGGTCCCTTGCAAACTGGCAGGGGACTTCATAAGAAACATCGAAATGCCGCCAATTGTCTACGTGCATACCTAACTTTATCATAATTTTACTCCTTTTATATGGTTGATTTTGTGGGTGCCGTGGCAATCGGTGCAAACGGGTGGGTACTTACCCGCGACAACCTCTTTGGAAGGGATGTCGTGGCTTTCGTGGCACTTGAGGCACATTGCGTCGACCTGGTCGCGCTTGAAGCTGACATCCGGCGATGTTGCACCAATGTCTTCATCGTTCGCGTGGCCGGCGCTGATACCGTGACAGCGGATGCAAGTGATTTCTGCTCGGAGGTGTGTCTTGCTCAATTCTTCTTTAACAAACGTCATGTGGCACACGTAGCAGGCTGCATTGGCACCGAGCGGATTGGTCTCGTCAAATTGCGCCGAAACGTTGTCGTCTGAAAGGGCAGTTCCAGTGGCAGACGGACTACAGGAGTATAAACAAGCCAGCGGTATCCATCCAGTGATGAAGCCGATGAGTAAAGCCTGTCTTATAATATTTCCCAATTTCTTAGCCATTGGTACTCCCGTGTAAGGTTAGCGTGGTAATTTTTAGTGCACCGGCAGACGGCCCTTTTTTCTTTGAAAGTTAGCCCGGCGGTTGCTTGGTCACGCTCATAGGACCCTTTGACATTTTCTTCGAGCTGCTCGGTGATTTCGACACCGGGGATGACGGCCGAAATGCGAGGTTCCTGGAGCATTTTTTTGACAAGGATATGGGCATTCTTGTCCCTGCAGCCGCCAAAGAAGTGTTGCGGATAAAAGTCCGTCTCGAAAGTTTATCGTCGTTCATAGGTTTTTCCTTCCCGAATTATTCCCATTTTCAAGAATTGGGCTCTTTTGTCTTCTCCCTACAGAGCATTTCCACACCGCATAAGATCGGCGCCCGGCTCATCGATGAGACCGTTTCTTCACTCGGAACAAGTTCGATTTCTAGATTGCGGCTAATCCGAACGTCCCGGAACTCGCGCACAACCGCTCTGTGGTGGCCTCCGCCCTCCTTCACAATATCAAAGCCCCCGGAAACTATCTCGTCCTGCAATTTGATGTCGAATACCCGTTCAGCCGTTTCCTCGTTTTCCAATTCCGCAAAGTAGAGTCTAACCGTGTATTCAGCAGGTTCGTCTTTCTCACCCCGGAGCGGTATGAGGCATCGCCTGAGCCCGCGAGCACAGGAAGTAAATACCCATCCGGCAGCTGCCGGATCGGTTCCAGCCACAGGTTCTCCATAAGTAGTCCCGGGGACCGCTTCGCTGCTCTCGTAGAAATATCCGCCGCCGTTAAAAAATTCTATTTGTAGTTCGAGCGAAAAGCCCATCGCCTTGCGGTCTGACGGTAATCCGGGTCGAGGATATCCAATCCAAAGTACACCATTTTTGTCGCGCCTGTCGCCCGGGGCACCTAAGTTGACAGCCAAATGTCGAACTGGTGTGTTGGCCCCGCCGGCACTGTAGATTCCCCAGCGGTGGTGGTCCGAACGCGGTTCGAGAGCGAGCGAACAGACTATGGGGTAGAGGCATACGCAGCCGGCGCTAGCTTCGGGCATCAGGGCAAGTCCGTCGGCGGCAATCGCGTTAATCCAACATCCGGGGCGATGTCCGGCAAAATGACGAATGCCGCTGTCGTCGAGCAAATCATAGTAGCCGGTGTGGCCTGAACGCATGAAAAGCATTTGTGAACATGCCGAAATCGCACCACAGTGATGGCCCGGCCGCAGGAACTGCCACGGTGTCTCTGCACCGGTCAGCGGATGGCTACGCATCTTTTGCTTGCCGGTCTTGAGGTCAAACGACCAGGGCTCGGCAAGAACCGTGTCCCCGACGATAAGGGGACGATGCCGATAGTTAGCGTCTTTGGCCCACAGCTCGTTACCATTCTTTGCCGAGAGCGCCACCAGTCGTCGTTGTGAGAACTCGCCAGAAAGGAACTGCCTCCAATAATGGCCGTTGGCGTTGGCACCGCACAGGACAACAATACCGTCACGATACATAGCCGTCAGTTCGCCGCCACCTATTCCGATTTTGCTGCAGTCCGTTACATCGACCGGCTTTTCCCAGAGTTTCCCTCCCGTCCGGGCATCGAGGCAAACGGCGAGGCGTGCATCGAGTTCTTTCTGCGCTTTCTCCGCCTTCTTTGTCTCCTCATCGCTCAGATTTATAAGGTGCGATTTGTCCTGCCGCAGCAACGCCTCCCGCTGCTCCGGAGTTAGGGAACTTTCGACAAAAAATATCCATCCGTCTCCGATTGCAATAGTCAGGTTGACAATATTCTCACCCTCATAGTTCCAGAGGGTCTTTTCGTCTCGCGTATCGATGGCAAAAACCGAATCTGAAACACCCCTTCGCGTCATCGCGCTGCCGTAGAGTATACCGTCAACATAGGCGATATATCCCCATTTGTGCGATGCATCTTTAGTTGGGGGAGGCATATTGTATATTGCGCGGGTCTCTCCTGTTTTGGCATCGAGCCGCAGGCATTTGTCGCCCACTGCGACGAAGAAACTGTCTTCCGAAGCGGCCAAATTGCTACATTCGCTTCCCTTAAGCCTTGTGCGCATCGCGCCCGGTATATTGCGTTTCCATTGCAGAACGCCATTGTAAGAATCATAAGTCATAATAATGTTTTCACCTTGAATAAAGACCCGACCGTTGAGCGCAAGTGGTGCGGCAGCGGCGTCGTGACGATTAACCATCGGCGCCGAGCCTGGCTCGCCAAACCATAGCAGCCCCAGCGACCCGCCCAGGATATGGTCATCGCTGCAAGCCGTGTTGCCCGGCTCGGCATACTGATGCGTCCATTTGCCGGCACCCGGCAGTGGCCCGCGTCTCAATTTCGCCCAGAGTCCGTTCGTCTCACTCACCTGGCATTGGCCCAACTTCAACCGTGTCGACCACCGGTGCATTTGCTCGCCGGATAGGGCATTGGCTTGGCTTGGTGCATTCGCTGGCATGCCGAGGCAAATTATGCCGCCGCACGGCTTCAAATGTCGGGCGAGTTGATTGGGATTGCCGGGAATCTTTCCCGTTAAAAGCAGGCTGTCGGAAACGATTAGATTGGCAAAGTAGTTCGAGTACGCAAGCATCGAAAGATTTCCCTCGTCGATGCTCACCCGCTCGCCATACAGGCCTGCGGTGTCTAAGGCCAGCCGCGCTGCCTGCGCCTTCTGTGGGTCGGGCTCTACCCCGATAATCGTTAGTTCCGTGCGTTGGGCCAGTTCCCAGGCCAATCGGCCGCGTTCTGCGCCGATAACAAGGCAATAACCTTTCGTAACACCCGTCTCCCTGACAATGGCTTCGGCGGCGGCTTTGTAGACTGCAGTGAGTTCGTCATCAGGATAAGGATTGTTGACCGGAGGTACAGACGGCCTCGGGACAGGGGTTTTCCGTTTTGCTATATCGCCTGAGGCAAAGCAATAAATCTTTCCCTCATTAGTGCTGACGTAGAGGTGTCCGTTGGCTACAACAAGGCCCCGTGCTTTGCCGTCGACTTTCGCGTCCCAAATGGCCTTGCCGGTCTCACGGTTGAAAGCATTAACCTTGTCTTGGCCGCCCGCGAACACTAAATTGCTGCTCAGGATAAGTTCCGCGTCACACTCGCTGGGCACACGCCATTTGACCGTTGGTACGATATTCTGCTGTCGGTGCTGTTTCAGTTCTTCCTCCGCCGTTTGTAGTTGTTGTTCCAGTTTCCGGCGTTTTTCGCCTTTCGCTCCCCTGACATTGCTTCGCAGCCCTTTTATCTTGTACTCCAGAGCATTTCGATGCCGGCTGGCCTTGGCGTACCCCGAGCGGTCCAAGGCCACGAGTTCGCTCCCTGTTGCCATATATGCCATATTACTTACCACGGCGAGTCGCCGACCCGGAAACCAGCCGAAGCCTGTCTTGCCGGTCCTCTGGTCGAGGGCCAATAGGTGGTGCTGCGTACCCGTATAAATTTGCTCGTCAGCCAACAAGGCATAAGTGCCGCCGATGACACCTCCGGCCTGCTCACTCCTCCACCCATACTTACGGTCGAAAATCATCTGCCCCGTCGCACGTTCGAAGGCAACGGGTAGGGACCGGCCGGACGGCACAAAAAGTTGAGTCCTGGCGGCAAGTAAGTATCCCTGCGGCGAGAGGTCGTTTCGGTTAGCACTCCCCTCACTGATGGTGTCGTTTTTCCAGATGGGCGTCCCGTCGTCTGCGCGGACAGCGCAGAGGTAAACATTTTCATGGGGGAAGATTCCAGCGCCGAAATAGGCGATGCCATCGTCGACGAGCACACCGGTTCGGATAGGCCAGCGTGAAATCATCTTCCCGTTGCCCAGAAGCTTCTCATCATTTGGCCCGCCGCGCATCTTCCAGACCAGTTGTCCATCGGTGGCTTTCAGACAGTAGACAAAACCGTCATCGGAACCAACAAACACACGGTTTTTCCAGACTGTCGGTGCAAGTCGAACAGGGCCGCCGGTAAAGAAGGACCATCGTTCTTCGCCTGTGGCGGCATCAAGGGCGTAAACCTTGTAGTCGACCGAAGAACCAAAATAGACCACGTTACCGACCGCTGCTACCTGAAAGGCATCATCGAAAATCACGCGATGACGCAATGTGAAACCCTCCCTTGGACGCTTGGCCGGTTCCGACCAGGCTGGGCGTGGAGGATAAACCGGCGTGTAAATCCACTGCAGAACAAGCTTACCCGGTCGGGTCAGCAATTCGGGTGTACAGCCCGTGCGCGCGTTGTCGTGGCGGTAAGTCGGCCAGTCTGCTGCACCGGCCGCGGCCGCAAGAAACAGGCTCAAAAAAAGACTCACACGTAACCGAAATGAGTTTGAAGTTGCCATTGGAAATCCTTCTTAATCTTCATTTTTCAAATGTTCTTTCACATCAACCAATCGATGGAAACTATAAGCCGCTACCTCACACAGCGAATTAAGGCACTTCTCGTACTTAGCCTCACAAAGAACTCAACTGGAAGGAGACTCTTTAGGGGCCAAGTATATCTGATTTGACGTAGATTACAATAGGTTATCCTTCCTACCGTCAAAACTCGGGAATCGGATTAGTTAGCCTAACAATGCGCCGGTCCGGCCCGAGCGACACTTATGTTATGGTAAAGCTACCGGGGGTATGGTGATTTGCCGTGGAGCTGCAAACGAAGCTGCCTCTGATCCGCATACCTGAGAGACCTGCAATCCACCGCCATGACATGTATAGAAGAGTCGGCCGTTCGATACGACCGTGCCGATACATTCGCTTGGGTCCAGACGTGGTCCCGATGACACCAACTCAATTTCTCCAACATTCGATAAATCATATATGTCCATGTTGGAACCCAGCAGGTAAGGCTCTGAGAGGGTGAACCGCGTGCACTTATAGCCCTTGGTGAGGGTAGTCAGAATTTTGCCGGTATCCTTGTCTATCAGAAAACCGTTTCTGTACTGAGCGTGCACAAAGAGAAATCTCGGGCCTATTGTAACCACGTGAATAGCTTCCCTGACGGGGTCGGATTTCCATATCAACGAACCGTTTCGAGCGTCCACACACCACACGAGGCTTTGCCCTTCCTCGAGCTTGTTGTAACCACCGAGATACAGCCGCCCATCTTCTCCAGAGATGGTGCAGCCCCCGTGAATGAAGTACCTGGTCGTCAACCAAAGAACCTGTCCGGTCACCGGGTCAATAGCGGCGGTGAGGCCCTTTGCGCTCGGAAGGTCTCTTTTTGTCTTTGCTGCATAGCCGAAATAACAGGAGTAGTAAAGTGTCTCATCCATCAGACACAAACCGGCATCATCACCACCGGAGCCAAACTCAGAAAAATCCCTTGTCCAGACTTCCTCGCCGGTGTTCATATCATACGCCCTCAGCATGGGTTTATGGCTGCGAGGAAAATTAGGATTATCCTGGTGTTCGAAAAGCCAGTCTATTTTTTTCTCTCCAGTTCCCTCAGGTGCATACTTGCCGTATCTGCCCGTGCCAAACATATAAATGGCGAGGTCTTTGTGCACAATCGGAGGCAATTGTCGGTTCCAGCTCGGTGAGCCGGCGAAAGGAGCTTCCCACAGCAGCTTTCCGGTTGCCGCATCCAGGCAGCGAAGACGGCATTTCTCCAGCCCCGCCTGAGGAACCAGCAGACGCCCCTTTACGTAAAGAGGTGAGGTATAGGAGATGTGCACCCCAGGAAAGTACTTTCGCCATAACAACCGACCGGTCTCCTGCTCGATGGCGAAGACCTGGCCCTCTGCAGTGTGGGTGTAAATTCGCCCACCGCCGAACGTGGAAAAGTGCTTGCCTGTGCCTTCGTAGCGGCGAATCCAGTTGATTTTGAAAGGCGGTCTTATTCCCTGATTATCCACATTCGTATTTGCCCAGTTGCCGAAGCTGGTAAATCGATCATATTTGAGATCGGCGAGTTTGCTTGTTAGCGGACTACGAATCTTCCAAAGTTGAAGGTCTTTTGATGGTGGCGGTGCTTTACCTCCCGCTCCCAGGACATATAGATAACCATCCTCACAAGCGAAGTAAATCCGACCATCACACACGGCAGCGGGAGCAGAAATAGCTTTTCCGAAAGCAGTCTTGAACGACCACGCTTTACCACTGCCGGACAGCGGCACCACATAAAGACTTCCGTCCAGACCGCCGTAAACAGCCGTGTCGCGAAGGAGAACCGGCGGCGCAATGGATGGATAGCCTCCCAGATACTGAATCTCTTGGGCGGGAGAATGCCTGCAGAAACCAAAACCTTCTTCCGGTCGGCACCGATAAACATCCTGACCACGCAGGCTCACCGAACAAAAACTCAGCAGGCCGCCCTGCGTACTGGTCCTGGTTCCACGAACATAGTCACTTTCCACCTTGTCGTCACGAGGTCGGAGTATGTCCACCCTGCCCCCGTTGTCTAACAAGGTCCATTGCCGGTAGACTGTTCCGATCTCGCCTATGCTCAGCCCAAGGGTAGTATTGCGCGGGGAATGTACTGCGCGTACATCAGCACTGTTGCCGAGGTCTTGCAGCCAAACAACCGACCCGCCCGCAGGGATAACGAGCGTCTCACCATGCATCGCCAGGTTCCTTGAACAGCAAAACTGGTCGCTCGTCGTCACCCGTCCTTTCCGGTGTTTGGACCAATCCTCTCCGCTCCAGCGATTACCGGTAAAGCCCATAATTTCCTTTACGAAATCCCAAACCCAACAAATTGTTCCGTCAGGCTCAAGGGCATAGACCTGCGAGCCGAGTGTAGCAAAATACACTCTTGTCTCGGCAACTACGGGTGTGCTGAAGATTGGCTCACCGCAGGCTATCTCTTTGACTACGGTTCCGTTAGCCGCATCGAGAATGTAGTAGGACCCGGCCGTCGTACCGAAGTGAAGATAGCGTCCTGCGATGGCCGGCGACGATACGTTGTTACAGTTGGCTTTACCACCGTTGGTCACCCTCTTCCATACAACACGCAGCGTGGCGGTGTCTATACAGAAGACCACACCTGCTCCGTCCACCACATAAACGCGTCCATCCGCAACCACCGGCGCCGTAAAGACAGCATCCGTCAGCGGGACCGCACCTATCAATCCAAGTGGTGTAGTCACGCTTCTGCCGGGTACATTGCCCGAGTGCCGACAATCGTATTTGAACTGCAGCCAGTTCTCCTTAGCAGCCGCCACCACTATCAGGAAAGGCATTATTAACAGGCACAACCTTATTTGCAGAGGTCTCATGATATGTGTCCTCCCTTTGCTGGACAGCTTCTATTTGCCAGGTTCCCTTCAACAATCTTTATATTTTATCAGGTATTACCCATGGATGCCTGTACGTGCGTTTTAAGTATTTATTGGCCTCCGGGGCGTTTACAAACGATTCTGTTTTGGGGTCGAATCTTAGTTTTTGATTGCCGAGGCGATACGATATGTTAGCCAGGTGACAGAGTAACACAGAATAATGGCCCTGTTCGACATCCGCATTGGGTTTATTGCGGGTGCGAATACAGTCGATGAAATTATCCTGGTGCTCCTTATCAGCCTGGCGTCCATATTCTGAATGAACTAACTTATTATTTGCATCATAGACCTGCCATCCACCACCGTGTCTGCCAAGATACATAAATCCTTCGGTACCCAATACTTCAATTTTCGTACTACTGAACGGCCAGTTGGGGAATTTGTCTGAGTCCCGAATACTCTGGGGTGTTTTCTTCATATAAGGTGTCCAGAGAGCCGCTTCAAACAATAATGTAAGAGGGGAACCGCTTTGTGGGAACCCGTTGTCATATTCGTATGTTGCGAATTGAGTATCCGGAATTTCCCTGCCGTCCCGCAGGGCGTAAACTCCCCCTGCGTGAGAAACTGTGCGGGGATAAGGTTTATCACCAATCAAATATCTTGCCAGGTCCAATTGATGAACGGCATCACCGGCTATGGCACCGCAACTATACTCCCATTGGTTTATCCAGTGACGACCTGGATTGTATGGCAGCTTCGGGGCAGGGCCGCACCACATATCGTAATCAAATCCGTCCGGAACGGGTTGGTCAGGCCCTTTTTTCTGCGCCGGATGCTGCATCATATTGAAAACACGAATAAGGTGAACCTCACCAAGCTTGCCGGCTCGTATGTATTCGACAGCGTTTTTCATATACGGGGCACTGCGTGTCTGCATTCCTACCTGCACAACCCTTTTATATTCTCGCGCTGCCTCAACCATTTTTCTCCCTTCCCAGATATTATGGGCGAGGGGCTTTTCCACATAGACGTCTTTTTCCGCCTGGCAGGCCATAGTGGCCCCGAGGGCGTGCCAGTGGTCGGGAGTAGCGTTGATAAGCACATCCACACTGGAATCATCAAGAATCCTTCGAAAATCCTGTACAAGCTTTGGCCTTCTGTCCTGGACCTCTTGGACCACATTTCTTGCTCGCTCAAAGCGTCTGGTATTTACATCACAAAGATAGGCAACCTCTGCGTCGGGCCTGCTCGCAAACTTTTCTGCCAGGTATGTTCCTCGACCGCCAAGTCCCATTACGCCAATAATAACTTTGTCGTTTGCCCCAAAACTTCTTCTTTGGGATAGCGCTGCTAATGTTGCGACGGCACCTATAGAATCTTTCATAAACTTTCGACGATTTACCGATTTCATTTTCTTCTCCTTATTCCATATTTCCCGGCTTGTGCCGATGTGCCAATGCTCTTGCCATATAATCATCCAGTAGTTCTACTTCAAATTCTTTTAGCATATCCGACACACTTATCTTCTCATCTTCACTGGCAACCAACACCGCACCAAGACAGCCCGGGTCGGTTATTTTAACTTTTGGCCCATACTTAGCTTTGAGTTTCCTCAGGCGTTCCCAATTATAATCCAGATGTACCAGGGCACAATCCAGATTAACGGTAGCAACGGCAAAATCAAAATAATTAGTATTGGAGGCAACGACCTGACCTAAAGGATTGCGAATTTCAGATGGTGTTGCTCTACCGGCAATAGCACCAACAAAGTGGCATCGGCAGGAGTAGGCCCAATATGCCTGCATAAGCCCTCCGTGGTACATCGATGAAAAAATAATCAAATCCGGCTTGGCCTTAACATATTTCAGTCTTAATTCATCGAAGTTCAAGTCAAAGCAAATAGCCATTGCGACCTTACCAAAATCACATTCGATGACAGGGGCATCTTTGCCACAAAGAATGCCCTTTTCAATCTCGCCGATGGTAGGATGATTTTTATTATAAATGCCGGCGGTATTACCCTTGCGGTCAATCAACACACTGGAATTACGCCGGGTGCCGTCCGGCATTTCTCGGTGAGCCGAATAGACAATATAACAGTTATTCTCCTGTGCAACCTGAGCAAAGAAGTTCTGAACCTGGTCTTTGCGGACTTGATAGTATTGCCGCTGTTTTTCGAGAGAAAAACTACCCGGCCGGTCGCACGCCTCCGGGACAACAATCAGGTCGGGTCTATCCGGCAGAACCTGGGCAAATTTCTTCCGCCAGTGTGCAATCATTTCGTCCACAACTTTTTGCGGTTCAGTACCAGTAGACACAGACGCTGGACCGGACCCGATAGTGGCTATCTTGACAAATCCTTTCTTTTTGCCCTTTGCGGTACTACCGCCGGCCCACAGGCAATTATCAAATCCCAGAATCACAAACGATAAAATAATTACCAGAAACATCTTATCCAGCAGTTTAGGATTAAATATAAACCGTTCCATTTTTGTTCTCCTGCACAAAAGCAATCAAACTTTTGGCCTTAAGATTTCAAAGTATAATACGAACCAGCTTTTACTTTGATTGTGATGCCCGTCTATCGTCAATCACAGTTTTGGCTTCTATTTTATTGCCTTCAAGAATTATTTTACCAACCTTCTCTTCGATGCGAATTCCTACGGTCTGCGTTTGTGCTCCATTTGTTCGGGTGTCACGAATAGTGTTGTTTTTGAACATTAGGTCGTTCGTTTGTCCTCGAATGCAAATCCCGGCGGCTTCTTCACCGATTCCATTGTTTTCAATAGTATTTTCTTCAAGGCGATTTCGATGGGCGGCCATTCCCAAAGACTCGTTGCGGAAAAAGACTCCATCCCGACGGTTTAAGCGGACGCGATTGCGACGAAGCAGATTGTCGGAATCTTTGTGCCCGATGGAAATACCGAATCTACCGTTCCCTTCCAGAACATTTTCTTCGAACAGCCCGTGCCGAACCCGCCAGCACAAAAACAGACCGTCGGTTCCATTATGGCGGGCGATACACTTGCGGACAATGGGGCGTTGTGAACCGCTTCCAGGATGAAGGCCCAGAGAAGCGTTGTCTTCGCAAATGCAATCGGCAACGGTGACATCATTAGACTGCTGGAAACTGATTCCGTCCCCGTTGTAATTGCGAACTACACAGCCTTGAATGACCGTCTTAAAAGCTCGATAAAGAAAGATTCCCGCACCTCGGCAGCCGTTCAAGTGAAGCCTTGGCCTTGTTGTGCACCATGCAGTCCGCCATCAGCGGGTTATCAATGGAAAACGTATTTCCATTGCGTCCGGTGATACGCGCGACGGTGGTATGAAATCCGCCTGAACGGTCATCCCAAATTGCCACCCCACACCCGACCGCAAAGCCGGCCGGCTCTTCTACCGTGACCTGCTGCTCACCGAAATCACCATCAATGGCCAGAGCAGATGTAACGCCATCCGCTTTGCGCAAAATTGTTTTGCCTTTCTTACCCCGGACGGTAACGTTCGAGCGCAGGTGCAGCGAATCGTGCATAATATATTCCCCCTCACTGATTTCAACGATGCCGCCTCCCAGCCCGGCGATGTAATCGACTGCTGCCTGCAAAACCCGATTATCGCTTCCATTGAGAGCCGCGTTCTTTTTCCCTACGGTTATACTGGGCAATTCCTTCATCGCCGAGTGCATAGCTTGAGGTAGTTGTTGCTCCTCAGGCTTTGGCGAAAAGTCCTGTTGGGTTCCCATTGCAGATAAGATACCGGCAGCA
>SMTZ1_10014998_pt1 | contig 16575 bp, 18 predicted proteins | sample DeeMarSWOR136_30_FD_25667 | JGI IMG/M metagenome (IMG submission 25667)
GTGACATTTTCCTGCCTTTGCTTACTTGCCTATACGCGGTCCAGTTCTTCATTTTATCTATCATTGCTAGCTCAACCCATTCCAGATGCCGTTAGCAGATGTTGCTACCCGAGCAAATCTACGCCTCTGTTGATATGCAATGATTGATAAAACGTTATTCTATGTAGGTCAAACTAAATTTTGTCTAAAAATGACTATTGCCTGTGGCAAGTTATGTTAAAGTTTTTGGTTCAATGGGCATATACAATATATAGGCATATTAAAAGACAGAGTTAATTCTGACTCTGTCCTTAGTGCATCAATCTTTTTAGAAAGATATTTAAAATGCAGGGATTATTTCTTGCTGCTTATGAATATATGCTTTAGGGAATCACCAAGTCGTCCCTTTTTTATTTCCTTTACTAGGATACTTCCCAGTAATAGGGGTGAGGCAAATAAGAATGACAATATTTCGCTCAAAGTAAGAAACCTTACTACATAGCTTTTTCTTAACATTGCCCAAAAGCTAAATGGTGTATAGAAAGAAAATTTTATCTTCCTGCCTATCTTTTTCAGATCTGTTTTGCTATAGGTATCGGAATAAAGAATACCCTTATCGGTTAAGTGATAGCCAGGGGTATTCTCTACGATCTCCCTAAGCGGCGAAAACTGCTCTATCCTCAACTTCTGGAAAGTAATGGAATCAACCCCTATCTCCTTTGCGAACTTCGGTATGTAGAGCATCTCCTCCTCAGTCTCTCCTATATTACCGTAAATGAAGTAACCATGATAGTAGATGGGATACTTTTTAAGCACTGCAAAGGATTTCCTTATTGTATCTGAGTCGAAACCCTTATTAAGTTGAGTCAGTATATGGTTGTGCGGAGACTCGATACCTATGAGGAGAAATTTGAACCCTGCCTTGACTATTTTCTCCAAAAGTGTGGGGTGTTGTGCTATTTCAATGCGGGCTTGGGCTATAAAACGTTTCTTTATTTTTCTTTCTATTATTAGATCGCAAATTGCTTCTGCCCTTTTTACATCGACGAAGAAGCTGTCATCGCTAAAGAGTATCACATCCGCAGTTATCCCTTCTATCTCTTTTACTACAGATTCAACACTACGTGCTGAGTAGTTTCTCTTTTGACCTAGGGGGTTTAAGCTAAATGTACAGAATTTACAGTTGTAAGGACACCCCCTGGCGCTTAGGACCGCGTCAAAAGTTAAATTTGTTACTTTAATGCCATTTAACTTTACGTAGTATTGACTGCGTCTCAAAGAGCGATCTGGCAAAGCTATGCTATTTATGTTGGGTAGTGCCCTATGTCTATTGTGAATCACCTTGCCGTTTGCCCTGTAAGAGATACCTAAGATATCTTCAAGTGGCACGCCCTTTAAAATCTCTTGTATTGTTTCTTCTCCCTCCCCCCTGACAATAATATCTACCTTAGGACAACTTTTAAAGATCTCTTCAACCTTTTCTGTTGCTTTATATCCACCTACGACTAAGGGGATATTGTCTGGCATGAGGTTTAAAAGGTGGAGGACTTGTTTAAAGTGACGATTCCATCCAATGCCAACACATATAATATCTATTTCTTGAGATATGAAATCCAACAGTTTATTTGTATCACACAAAACATTCTCATATCTTAAGTCAAGGAGGGTTACTCTTCCTCCAAGGGCCTTGGCACTTGTAGCTACATATTCAAGGCCTGTAGGTGGGAAAAGCATCATGTTGTTTGATGCGTTTCTTTCGACATAGGGGTTCAGAAATAAAGCGTGATTATATTTCATTGAGGTATAGTATCAATTTGTTACTGAAGGTGTTATGAATAGTGAGATTATCATTAAAAGTTAACTTTAAATCTGGTTTTACAATATACTGCTTTAAAAACTATCATAAAAGTAAGCTATAATCAATAGGCACAATTGACAAGAGATTTGTAAAATATTTTGGATGTGTTAAACATGACCACAAAATATGGTGGTCTATAAAATAAACGAGAGAGGTAATACTTTTTGCAAATAATCAACCGCTCGTATTTATTGGATTATTATCTAACATACAGACCGTAGTGTTAAATATTTCGGATTTCTGGACGGTGTCCTTGATGGTGAAAAGGGGGACGTATGGGGACGAAAAAAAGGAGGACATAGGTGATTAGGTGCATAACAAATTTGTTACGGTTTATAAAGATGCACATAGGTACTTTGACAACATACTAAGGCATGATAAATATTTTGTAATATATCACTGATAAATTCTGATAAACAAACGGATGTACGTTGTCTATTCACCTACGTCCCACTTTTGAAATTGCAGATCAGACTGGAACGAGAATCAAGATTGAAGAAGAGATTTTATAAATTAATTAACCAGCTAATTCATTTGTCAAGATGAAAGATTTGCCCCTTTTCCTTTAAATCTCTGCGAATAGGACTGCTAAGTATTGAAAGTATTTTAAGACAATGTTCTCTCTTCTATGTTTAGGTAATTTTTCGGAGTATTCCTTTATCGCCTAATCATATTGCAGAAGTGCATTGGGGTTTATTATTAGATTTTTCAGCCCGATTAAAGTATCAAAAAAGAAACTTTTTCCATCGTTATCAAAGCCTTCTTTTTTTAAGTTCTTCTCTTAAGTCAGAGATACTATTTACAGCAAAAAGGGAGAGAAGATATTTATTTAAGATAAGATATTTCTCAAGTCTCACTTTAATCTGATCCTAAATCTTCTAAAATCTTCTGTATCATCGGCTTTAATCTTGGAATTTCTTCCTTCACCACAAGCCAGACATTTTCAAAATCTACTACAAAATAACCATGTGTAATCTTATCTCTCATTCCTGCCATATCGCGCCACGGGATTGAAGGATATGTATTCCTTATGTTATCAGGGACATTTTTAGTTGCTTCACCAATAACCTCAATACATCGTATAACCGCATCACAGGTTTTATTATCTTGGAGAAACTCCTCTTTTTTTAGTTTCTCAAGATGTTTTTCTGCTCTTTCCATATACTCAAGGATATCCTTAATATACAACCTGGTTTTTCTTTTAATCATAGTAGGATTGCCTCTCTTAGAATTTCATCCTTTAATTCAACTCGAATATTTTTCTTAGGAACAACATCAACCTTAATTCCAATAAGATCAGAAAGATAATTTTCAAGAGAGACTATTTTTAACAAACTTACAGGCTTTTCAAATTCTACAAGAATATCTACATCGCTTGAATCCCTTTGAGCATCTCTCACATAAGAACCAAAAATCCCAAGTTCTATAACACCATATTTTTCTTTCAAATTGTTTTTATGTTTGTTAAGAATTTCTCTTATTTCGTTCAGATTTTTCATCTTATCCTCTCATCAATACCTTAAATTAAGTCTCTATTGGTTTATAACCTTTTACAAATCTATCTCCGTTTATGAAAATCTCATCGGGTTTAAAATTCGCAAGTTCTATATCAATAATTCCTTATCTTTTTTGAGGTCAATATTCTTAAAAGACCTCCATACAATAGCGGTTATTCTGTTATTTCTTTCTCCAAATACAAATACATACTTTCTTCCTTTTTTTGAGAAATTTATATCTATCTATCCTTAGACCAACCAGATAATTGAAGGTCTCTACTAAATCTACATTTACAATTTCAGCATCTCTGCTATTTGAAATTATTTTTGGGGCTTCAACAAAATCTGTGGGTAAGAACAGCTAAATGATTGATTGTAAGATAGCAGGAGATTATACGAATTGCAAGGACGAAGTTACCCGCAGCCGGGTCCCACCTGCTTTATCCCAGGGCGAGCGGACGCGTCTAAGTATAAAGGAGGCAAAGGAAGATGTAGGTGAATAGGTGCATAATAAATTTGCTATGGTTTATAAAGATGCACATAGGTACTTTGACTACATACTAAGGCATGATCAATATTTATAATATATCACTGATGAATTCTGATAAACAAATGGACGTAAGTTGTATATTCACCTACGTTATATATTAAAGTGGCCTGAGGTTACCCCCCGAGATTGACATAAAAAATTTATTATCTATCTAGCATAAAAAGAAACTCCTGTCCTCCTTTTATCCCCCCTTTCGTTTGAATAATGAAAAGAACTTACCTTATTCTTTCTTGTTTAGTTCTTTAAAACCAAGAGCACAAATAATGTTCTGACTATCATCAACTAATAATACAGTTAGTATAGTTAAATTGTTTATTCCAACTGCAAGATTTGGAACACCAACTTTTCTAATAACTGAAACTCCACTAGGCCTAATTCTGATTTTATATTTTTTATCATATATTGCTGGCGACATAATACCTATGGTTTCTTCAGTTACTTCAAATATTTTCCCAGGTTTCCAATCAATTTCAAATCTATTATGTATCGGGCTTTCGTGTGGTATAAATGGTATCATGTCTTGATAATCAACAGCAAAAAAGCGTATCCTAAAGGAAATATTTTCTTTAATTCTTCTTCTTTAATTCGATTCAATATTTCCATCTTTTCAACTCTTTTTTCTATCCTTTCAGATGTATTTATTATTTTTTGCGCAGTCTCTTTATTAATCAAAAAGAAGATAAATGAAACAATAATTGTAATTAATAGTGCATAGAAACTAAATTTCTTCCACAGTGGAATTTTCTGGTTAATGCTATGAAAAAAGCAATAATCTGAACTTTTCCACCAAACATAATTTTCACAACGTTTGCCATCCCTTTTTTTAAACTTACATTTATTTTTCATTGTTGATTGATACTCTTTTTATTAATGAATCTTTACATAATAATCTATACAATAAATCTAATAGAATTCATACAGATTTTTACTTTAACTTGTCATTTACCCCCAGGCTGTTCTGTGATATAGAAAACCTATGTACCTTCATAGGATAAGACCAGTGAAAAGCTTATTTCTAAGCATTCTCATCACATTCCTAACTGTCTCCTGTTTTGGTTTCCAAACCCTCAGATGCATCAGAATTGCTGATGGTAATACCGTTGATTTAACATTGTTGAGTTTATAGGTCTTAATGACCATGAACGAACCGATAGAAGTATTCGTTGATAATTGTGTCTTTTATCACAGCCTGCTTAATGCAGACAGACTGTCTGAAACTCACAAATGGTTGAAGAGGGAAATCACAGCAATAAGAAAGATAATTGATTTGCAAAACAATGGAATGGTAAAAACAGAATATGATTTAAATGTAATGATAGAAATGCATAAAGGGGGTAAGGATAGCAAGGTTAAAAAAGTTTGGGGGGAAATCAGACCAAGTCCTACATTTGTCAATTTTCAGGGTGTGATGACCAATTACGAGGAGATTAGGGATGAGGACTTGGAAAGAAGATTAGACTTTTTAAAAAATGTCTTTAAGGATGATAGCTTGGATATTACCCACCTTGTGCAGGCTGAAGCTTACGGTGTAAAATATTTCGTTACCACGGATAAAAAATTAATAAGCAAATCAAATAATCAAGGTAAAGATATTCTGAAGGTAAAAGTATTGAGTCCTTCATGTTTTTTGAAAGAACCTTCAGTAAAAAGGAAAGTAAGGGATAAAAATCATAGCACAAAAACTAAACCAAAAAATAAATAGCACTCCTTGATGATAAGAATTGAAAATTTAACAAATGGAAAGGGTGGAGTCAGGCAATGATAATAAAGTATTGATTGGGATATTCGGAACAACCATTACGAGGGGGGCAAAAGAATCTATTAAAGATTTTCTTTTCCTAAAAGTTGCATATTCCAACTTAAACTTTTCACTCATTCCCTTTACAATAAGTGTCAGCTTCTTCCGTGATTACTTAAGAAAAGGGTTTTTTATCAAATATGTTTTTAACTGCTTTCTTATATATCGTTTCCCAGAACCGCTTTTCAAAAAAGTCTCTCTTTTTTTAGCATCAATCTTCTCATTAATCCACCATGTGAATGTAGTTGACAAAGAACCAGTTATTGTTTATAAAAACTATAATAGAATTGCTCCCCGGTAGCTCAGCAGGTAGAGCGGGTGGCTGTAAAACAAATGAACCTCAAGAGAGACAAGAGAAAGTACACAGACCGTAGAACGTATTTGATAGACGCCGTTCAAAAACGAAGGAAAAAAGTTAGAGAAATGGCGATCGAGTACAAAGGCGCTAAATGCAGCAACTGCGGATATGATAGGTGTTACGAAGCTCTTGAATTCCACCACTTGAACTCGGATGGAAAAGATTTTGGAATCTCTGATAAAGGTTACACAAGAAGCTGGGCCAAAATCAAAGAAGAGCTTGACAAATGTGTTCTTCTCTGTGCCAATTGTCATCGAGAGGTTCATTCAGGATTGCAGCTTTCTCGAGAAATCGGGATTGAAAAATCGGGTGAATTCAGGGAAGCCTAAGTGGTGTAAATATTAAACCATATGGTAATCCTGAGCGAAGTCCGCTGAAGGGGAAAGAGTAAGCGGAAACGTGCAGAGACTATGAGGTGAGGACCCCAGCCAATAAGCCTCAGCAAGCGCCCGACGCCTAAGGTTGGCCAACTGATTTAAGGATCGGAGAATCTAAGGCAGAATGGCCAATTAAGGTGATGAGATAGTCCAAGCCTTTTGGAAACATAAGGGTCACTTGTAACCACTTGGTCGCTGGTTCGAGTCCGGCCCGGGGAGCCAGTCCGAACGATGAAGCCCTTTAGATAAAAAACTGAAGGGCTTTTTATAGGTAAGAAAAGATCTTTCATCATAAATGAATCTTGAGATTTATTTATGAATTATCAAGTGTTTTTTAATGGGTTCAGTTTGGACCACGAGGTACACGAATAAACACGAAGGAAAAGAGAAAAATATCTGCGTTCACCCCGTGAGAAATAGGAAACGCCTCATAGGATTCTTAGTAGTACGTTACACGAAGCGTTTCCGTAAATTGTCAGGAGAGTTGCTATACTATTCACCATCTTTCTCGCTTTGAATTGCATATACATAATTTCTGTCCTTTATTTCTAACGGGGTAAATCTACTTCCTAAGAATAATTTTCATCAATTTCATCTTGACCATCTTAAATAATATAGGTTAGTATTTAAATTGTATACGATAGAAGTGAGGTAGTATTTTTGTGTTATCAAAGAAAACTAAGGTTAAGTATTCAGAAAAAAAGAAAAAAAGTAAGTATCCCAAGGTAACCATTCAAATATTTGACAAGTGGTGCAAGCGGTGCAATATTTGTATTGAACTGTGTTCTCATAAGGTACTAATTGAAGATGAGAATGGTTTTCCCATAGCAGTAAAACCAATCGAGTGTAATCGTTGCGATTGGTGTGTGCTAAGGTGCCCTGATTTTGCTATTGTCATCTCTGATGGGGGAAAGCAGCCTTAGGTTTATTGCTTTGGAGATTCCTTTTTTACCAAATGTGCAGTGACTATAGTGTGTGCTCAAGTAGGTTAAGACGATACTGGATACTTGATACTAGATAAAAAAACAAGATAGATTTGTACATCCAGTATCTAGCATCTAATATCTAATATCCAGTGTTTAACATCATCACGAGGAGTAGTAATATATATGGAGAGTATGCCCAGGGAACAATTGCTGATGGGAAATGATGCCTGTGTGGAAGGAGCACTTGCTGCAGGAGTACGGTTTTTTGCCGCTTATCCTATTACCCCGGCTGAGGTAAGTTCATCCAGATGGAAGATGAGATTGCGAGCATGGGTGCAGTGATTGGTGCCTCTATTGGGGGATTGAAGTCTATGACGGCAACGAGCGGTCCTGGGTTTTCTCTCATGCAAGAGCATATAGGGTTCGCCGCCATTGCCGAGACCCCCTGTGTGGTAGTTAATGTGATGAGGGGAGGACCAAGCACTGGTCTTCCCACGAGGCCCTCCCAAGGTGATGTGATGCAAGCCAGGTGGGGCACTCATGGCGATCACCCCATTATTGTGCTCACTCCTCATTCTGTTAAAGAGACGTTCGATCTTACCGTGACCGCAGTAAATTTCTCTGAAAAGTATCGTGTGCCTGTCACTCTCTTAATGGATGAGGTGGTTGGACACATGAGGGAGAAGGTAAGGTTGCCAGAAGCTGAGTCAATTAAAATCATCGATCGAATAAAACCTGATGTCCCACCCCACTGGTATAAACCGTTTGAGGACAACAAAACCGGAGTTCCTCCCATGGCTAATTTTGGAGAGGGGTATCGCTACCACATTACAGGTCTTACCCATGATGTGATGGGATTTCCAACTTCCAAGCCGGATGAGATCAAGGCCTGTATCGAACGACTATTCAGGAAGATTACCTTAGGGCTTAAAGATATTCAGCTCTGTGAGCATGTGATGGTCGATGACGCAGAGGTGGTAATCGTTGCCTATGGATGTGTGGCAAGAACGGCAAAACAGGCTGTGCGGGAGTTGCGGGAGAGGGGAATAAAGGCTGGGTTGCTGCGGTTAATCACCTTATGGCCTTTTCCTAGGAGAGCGCTCGAACCACTGGCAAGAAAGGTAGGAAAGTTCATCGTGCCTGAGATGAACATGGGACAGATCTATCGAGAAGTCCTGAGGGTCAATGCAGGAAGGGCAGAAGTCGTAAAGTTAAATAGGGTTGATGGGGAATTGATGACCCCGCAGGAGATTGTGGAGGCACTATAACATTAGAAAGGAATGGACATAATGATTCGTGACAAAGAAGGTATCTATAAGTATCTTCGCACTGAGAAGAAGTTTCCAATGATATGGTGTTCAGGTTGTGGAAACGGGATTGTACTTGGCTCAATGCTGAGGGCAATCGATGCCATAGGTTTAGATAAAGATCAGATAGCTGTTGTCTCAGGTATCGGCTGTTCTGGAAGGGCCTCAACCTATGTTGATTTTAATACCCTGCATACGACCCATGGGAGAGCGTTAACCTTTGCTACTGGTTTGAAAATTGCTCGACCAGAGATGACAGTGCTGGTAATAATGGGAGATGGTGATGCCTTGGCCATTGGGGGAAATCACTTCATCCATTCGGCTCGCAGAAATATTGATCTCACTGCCATTATTTATAATAACTACATCTATGGTATGACTGGCGGTCAGATTTCCCCTACCACTCCCCAAAACATGGTTGCCTCTACCGCCAGGGCGGGAAATATTGAGGCTGCATTTGATGTGGTGAAGCTGGCAGAGGCAGCAGGGGCAAGTTTTGTAGCCAGAGGGACTGCTTTTCATACCGATCAGCTTGATGAGCTGATGGAAAGGGCTATCCGTAAGAAGGGATTTTCTGTAGTTGATGTGATAACCCAGTGCCCTCCCATCTATGGGAGGTACAATCGCTTAGGTTCTGCAACTGATATGCTGAGGTGGCAGGAGGAACATGCCCTTCAATTAGAGGAGGCAGAGGGGTTGTCTGCAGAAGATGTAAAAGACAAATTCTTAACAGGTGTCTTTGTCGATGAGGAAAGACCGGAGTATTGTGACGAGTATGAGAGGTTGATCTTAAGGGTTCAAGGAAAGGAAGGGGAATAGTGGCAGAATACTGTGAGGTGAGACTGGCAGGACTTGGTGGGCAGGGAATAATACTTGCTGGGATCATTGTGGCAGAAGCAGCAGGTGTTCATGAAGGTAAAGAGGTTGTCCAGACCCAGGCATATGGGGCTGAGGCGAGAGGTGGATTTAGCCGATCAGATGTGGTGATAAGTGATGAGGAGATCTTATATCCTAAAGCATCGAAACTCGATTTTTTACTCGCTATGAGTCAAAGTGCCTATGAGGAAAACCTGCCAAGTCTCAAGAGAGGGGGGGTACTATTGGTTGATAGCACCTATGTTTCGGAGGTGAGTGGGCCTAATATTTATGCCATTCCATTTTCTAGAATTGCAAGGGAAAAATTTGGCAGGGAGAACGTAGCCAATATTATAGCACTGGGAGCAATAACCCAGATCTTCCCCATCATATCTGTAGAGTCAATGGAGAAGACCGTTTTGAGCCGTGTCCCTAAGCGATTTATTGAAATGAACAAAAAGGCTTTTGAAGAAGGAATTAAGGTAGGGAAAAAGACTTTGCAGGAGAGTAAGGAAGAAGAGATTAGTGAGGAAGAGGATGAGATATGAGTGAACCTGTACTACTCACTACTAACTTTAAAGATCTTAAGTTTTTGAGCAGGGGCAAGGTACGTGATATCTACGATCTGGGTGATATGCTGCTTATCGTTGCGACTGACAGGATATCGGCTTTTGATGTGGTGCTCCCTAATGGCATCCCCTATAAGGGGAGGGTACTCTCCCAAATGTCGTCCTATTGGTTTGAGGTAATGAGGGAGATAACGTCTCACCACCTTATTTCTATCAATACTGAGGATTTCCCCTCTGTGTGCCGAAACTATGAGAGCACTCTAAAGGGAAGAAGTATGCTGGTGAGGAAGGCAACACCTCTACCTGTAGAGTGTGTGGTGAGAGGTTATCTTGCTGGTTCGGGCTGGATGGAGTATCAGAAGAGTGGTTCTATCTGTGGTATACCTATCAAGGAGGGCCTTAGAGAGTCCTCACAACTTAAAGAACCCGTCTTTACCCCCGCAACCAAAGCTGAGCACGGCGAACATGACGAGAACATTACCATGGAAAAAGTAAAAGAGATGGTGGGGGAAGAGTTGGCAGAACAGTTAAAAGAGGTGAGCCTGACCCTCTACAGAAAAGGGAGCGAGATGGCTCGTGAAAAAGGCATAATTATCTCTGATACCAAATTTGAATTTGGAGTATGCAATGGGGAGTTGATCTTAATTGATGAAGTGCTCACCCCCGATTCTTCTCGTTTCTGGCCTGAGGATGAGTATGAACCGGGCAGGGCCCAGAAAAGTTTTGATAAGCAATTTGTGAGAGACTACCTCCTCTCACTTAAGTGGAATAAGACGCCACCGGCACCCCACCTCCCTGAGGAGATTATAAGAAAGACCAGTGAAAGGTATCTGGAGGCGTTTCGAAGGCTGACAGAAAGAGAACTTGAGTAGCTTGAACTTGAAATACCTCTTTATTACTTATGTTGCTGCGGATATAGGAGGATGGTGACTGAAGAAACGATACTAGATACTGGTTGCTTGGTGCTAGATGGAAAACAAAATAGATTATACACATCTAGCATCCAGTATCTAGGATTTTATATCCAGCATCTTGTAAACCCGAAGGGCACTAGTTCAAGGGCTCTAGCCTTTCTGCATATTTTGAAGAAGAGAAATGCCGTCTATATAAGAAGGTATGGGGAGTCTCAAAAAATCAAGGATGGTGGGAGCCAAATCAAGGAGGTAGACCCTCTCCCTATTAGTGCTTAATCCCCTGATGTAGAGAAGAGCGTCGTGGTGAGTGTGCATTCCAGAAAATCTGTCCTTGCCGATTAAGTGCTCTTTGCTCAAAGATCCCTTGATATCATAGCGTGATTCAGAAAAGAGGACCAGATCCGGTGCCTGCTCTAGGTATCTTCCCGAATAGAGCTCTTCTTTTCGAAACACCTTATCAATACCTTCCACTTTGAGAAATCCCTGGATGAGTTCTTGACAAAGAGCTTCATATTCAGAACCTGCTTCTACACACCCCTCAGGCATCTTACCTTTCAGGTTTATAAAAACCCGCCCTGGATCGAGGATAAAGGCTTTGGAGGTGTGATCAATGTCTGCGAGGGATTCAGGTGGTTCTCTTTTAAGTTTTAAGTATCCCTTTTCCTTAAGCCAAGTGTTGGGATAGAGCTCTTTATTAAGCAGGGTAAATCCATGGTCAGCTAAGATAATAAGGTTAACTTCTTTTCCTACTGAGGAGACAATCTCTTTAATAATCTTATCGATCTTCTGATAGTATGCTAGGAACTTTAAGTGATAGCCGCTTGCTGTATCCATAAGCTCGTGCCAGAAGTAGTGGTGGAGACGGTCTGTACCGGTAAAGGTGGCAATAAAGAGATTCCAGTCTTCTCTTCTGAGAAAGTAGAGGATAGCCTCTCTCCGTTTATCGAGAGTATAGAAGAGGTCTTGAAAGAACTCATCCTTCTTTTCTCCTGCCTCCCGATAGTTTACATCGATTCGGTAATCCATCTCTTTGAGTTTTCGGTAAGCGGTAGGGGGATAGACGCCCTTTTCTAAATCAAGAGAAACGAATCCAGAAATAAGTACACCGTTTAGGGGACGAGCCGGGTAAGTTTGAGGTATGTTGATAGCTATAGTTCTTCTGTTTTGCTGAGTGAGAATATCCCAGAGGGTAGGGGATTTAATGTGTGTGGAGTTAGGGAAATAGAGCTCGTAAGAATCAGGCTTTCTTTCCATAAAGCCATAGATCCCATGTTTACCAGGGTTCACACCGGTGAAGAAAGTAGTCCAGGCAACAGAAGAGACAGGCGGTATGGATGATATCATCTCCCGCATGGTTCCCTGCTGACTTAGTTTACCCAGGTGAGGCATGACATCCATCTTGATGAAATTTTTAATAATCCGGCAGGGAACGCCATCTAGCCCTATCACCAGTACCTTGTCTTTCCCTCTCGGTTTCCTCCGAAACACTCTTAACATCTGTTACGCTTTTCCTCCCAGAGAGTTCTTAACCTTTTAAACAGGATGTAAGGTATCTTCAAGTTTCCTCTTCCTGTGCCCAAGTCGATTCCCTGCATATTTTTCCCATGAAAATCACTTCCCCCGGTAATAACTAAATTATATCGTTTTGCCAGGAGATGGTAGTGTGAAGTCTTTCTCTCGTCGTGTTCAGAATAGTAGACTTCTAAGCCCTCTAGTCCCTTTTCGACGAGTCTTTCAACTAGGTCATCGAGTTCATCTGAATTATTGTAATTAAGGGTAAAGGGGTGAGCTAAGACAGGGATTCCTCCTGCATTAGTGATTATGGTAATAGCCTCTTCAGCGCTGAGTCTAAATTTATCAATGTAGGCAGGTGCTCCTTTCCCCAAATACTTATTGAAAGCTTCCTGGATACTCTTCACATATCCCTTTTTCACCAGTGCTTGGGCAATGTGGGGCCTTCCTATCTGTCCGCCACCGGATTCCTGAACCACCTCATCATAGGTTAAGCTCAGGCTCATTTCATTTAGTTTCTTTACAATCTTTGGGTTTCTATCAGACCGACTGTCTTGGAGGAGGTTAAGCTTTTCTCCTAAGGTTGTATCCTCTAGAGTGATGAAGTAGCCAAGCATGTGCATGGTTCCCGGGGAGTAGTCCACACTGATTTCTACTCCGGGTACTACCTCAATTCCCTCACGTCTCCCTTCTATGATGGCCTCTTCATTACCCTCGATGGTGTCATGGTCGGTGATAGCAATTGCCTTGAGGTCCTTCTCTTTGGCGTAGTGCACAACCTGGGAAGGAGTTAAGGAACCGTCTGATGCAGTGGTATGAATGTGAAGATCGATGTACATTTACTCTATATACCCGAGATCCTTGAGCCTTTTCTTCCTCTTCTTGAGAAAAGGGGCTCTCTTCTCCTGATGCTTTGGGAATGTAGCCCATTTCTTCTAGCTTTTCAATAATCTTATCAGCGCTTTCCTCTGGTTTCTCTTTGTCAGATTCAATTACCACCTCTGGGTTGAGGGGTTCTTCGTAGGGATCGGAGACACCAGTAAAGTTGGGTATTTCGCCAGCAAGGGCCTTTTTATATAACCCCTTGACATCTCGTTCAACTAGTACCTCTAAAGGGCACGTGACATAGACTTCTATAAAATGTTTAATCTCTTTTCTCGCGTAGTCTCGTACCTCACGATAGGGGGAAATTGCTGCTGCGATATTGGGAACCCCGTTTCTGGTCAAGAGACTACATACAAAGGCAATCCTCTTAATATTGGTATCGCGGTCTTCTTTGCTGAATCCCAGTCCCTTGCTTAAATTGGTTCTCACCACATCACCATCTAAGACCTCTACATTCATAATACCTCTCTCTCGCATTTTGTCACAGACAATTCTTGATACGGTAGTTTTCCCTGAACCAGAAAGACCAGTAAACCACACGGTGAAACCCTTCTTCTTATGTACCTTACTCATGAATTCTCCTTTCTTAAACTGTGATCATTTTGCCCTCCATCTCCCCAGGAACCTTTATTCCCATCAGATTAAGGATGGTAGGGCTGATGTCAAGAATGTCTAAGTCCTCTATGGGTGCAGGTGAAGCAGGAACTGAGCCAAGAGGGTCGTGTATAATACATACTCCATGCTCAGCATGATTGGCATCGTCAGGACCTATGTCATTTTCAAAGGTAAGGATAGAGCCATATCCTATACTTCCCACAGATCTCCACTTAAGGTTGCCAAAGTAGACGATTAGTTCTGGAGGAATACCGTAAGTTACCGGGTAGACCTCTTCAGGTTTAAAGACCCTGTTTCCCAAGGGGTTCCCCTTTTCATCACACATAGCTTCCAGTTTTTGCGCGATTTCAGTTCTTACCTCTTCGTAGTTGTGTGGTAAAACAATTCCTTGAGGCTCTCGTCCCTTGATGTTAAAGAAAATGCGGGAATAGTATCCTCCCTCTCCCCAGCAGATGGTGTGAGGCCAATCAATCTTTGCCTTAGCGAGAGAGACAATTCCGGGTGGTTTTTCAAGTAGTGTGAGGTACCTTTCTTGGATTAACCATTCATTAATACACACGCCTCCTTCCATTGCCTGTGCCCCATGGTCTGATACAATAATGGTGATGGTATTATCATCTGTGAAGGAGAGGATTTCTCCAATTTCTTGGTCGAGGTACTTGTAGTAGTCTAGGATAGCATTCTTATAGGGTGAGCTGGGTTCATGCTTTCTATGATTTGGGTCTGAATATTTCCAGAATCCGTGGTGTATCCTATCTGGACCCATCTCAACCATCATGGTGAAATCCCAAGGTTTATTTTTAAGAAGGTGTTTTACCACTGTAAATCTCTTCTGGGTCATTTGGTAGATTTGTTTGAGCAGATGTTCTTTGTTATCAGTTCTGAAATTATCCACATCGAGTATGTAGTTGCCAACCACCCTTTCCACCTCCTCCCTTAAGTTAGCAGGATAGGTATAGTGGCAGCTAGTATCAGGAGTTAAAAAGGAGGTGATCATGTATCCATTAATAGGTTTGGGAGGGTAGGTTTGAGGAACACCGACTAAGATTATCTTTTTGCCAGCCTGAGAGAGGATATCCCATATCCGATCATCTTTTATCTCCTGACTGGTGGCAATAGTTAAACCATCATAAGAGTAATCAAATCTATTGCGGAACCCATAGATGCCAAGATAACCTGGATTTTTGCTGGTAGTCATACAAGCCCAGGCTGGAACAGTAATGGGTGGGATACAGCTTTTGAGGGGCCCGTAGATGCTACTGCTTACCAACTTTTTTATAGTAGGCAGTTGATCTAACCACTGATCAAATAGGAGTTGAGGTGCAACGCAATCAAGACCTATGACCAGAACTTTTCTCTCTCTCATGGATATTCCTTTATCCTTTAAGCAGATGACGAAATCCTTTACCGATTTTTTTAATCCTTGCTGTATCTATTCAAATTGGAGATCACTGAGACCACAAAGATAAATAAATGAGATTTTCCCAATCGTCTGCGTGCACTGCGTCATTTGCGGTGAAATATAGTAGCGATGAATGGTTACTCTTTGTTTTTATGAAATGCATGCATAAGTATTTCTGCTATCTCGGGTCTTGTAAATTCTAGTGGTGGAAGTTTCCCTTTGATTAGCATTTCTCTCAAAGCTGTTCCACTTAGGAAAACATGCTCACTGGAATCGTGGGGACAGGTTTTACTCGAAGCCATCCCGTCACAACTTCTGCAGAAAAAGGTGTAGTCGAAGAACAGCGGGGTGATGCCGATCTCTTCAGGATCAAATTCATCAAAGATGTAGTGAGCATCATAGGTGCCATAAAACTTACCCACCCCTGCATGGTCTCTTCCCACAATGAAGTGGGTACAACCATAGTTTTTCCTCACCAGGGCATGGAAGATTGCCTCTCTGGGTCCTGCATATCTCATAGCAGCCGGAAAAACGGAGAGCACCGTTCTTGTCTGGGGATAGTATTTTTTTAAGAGTATTTCATAACACTTCATCCTCACGGTGGCAGGGATGTCACCCTCCTTTGTTTCTCCCACTAGAGGGTGAATGAGCAATCCATCTACCACTTCTAAGGCACACTTCTGGATATATTCATGAGCACGGTGGATAGGATTACGGGTTTGAAAGGCAACAATTCGCCTCCAGCCTTTCACATTAAAAAGCACCCGAGTTTCTTTAGGGTCCAGACGATACTGGTTGAAATTTTCATGTTGAGGTTTGTTAAGTAAGGTAATCTTTCCTCCCAGTAGTGTGTCTCCTATACCTTTTAAATACTGAACTCCAGGGTGGCTTTCATCAGTGGTTCTTAAAATTAGATGAGCCTCTTTTTCTTTATCGAATCGATACTTCTCATCCAGGTGAAGAATTCCAAGGAGGTGATTTGCCTGGTCATAGAGGGCACTATCATTTCCCTCCTTATATTTGTCGGCATCGGCTTTTTGAACAGAAAGGGTTATGGGGATTGTCCAGGGTAGACCACTGGGAAGCCTCATCAGATCTAGAACGCTACTATACTCTTCTTTTACCATAAACCCTTCCAGTGGGCTTAAGGCCCCACTGGCGATCATCTCCAGGT
>SMTZ1_10003175_pt1 | contig 16574 bp, 18 predicted proteins | sample DeeMarSWOR136_30_FD_25667 | JGI IMG/M metagenome (IMG submission 25667)
CGGTTCTACCATGCTGGGTAACGTCTTTACTGACATACTCCAGTCCATCCATGTTTGAGATGAAATAAAACGACGGCTTCGTTTTCCAAGAATTACCTGCTCTCATGAGCCTCTCAAGACACCCTCGATGGCGAATCCTAAGGACCTCAAGCTCAAGACCTTGGTTTTCCAAAGGACTGATACTGTCATCGATGCTTACTAGTTCCTCGTCTGTCTTCTGTAATTTCTCTGTCTTAGCGAAGTACCCATAATAAACAAAAGCACTTGATAGGATGAGGATGGTGACAAATATGATTGCACCTGTTATTATTACTGTTTTTTTCATCATCTGAGTATCCTGTGGAATTTTCAGGTTTAATCTAGATATATTATATATTAAATATATTATATATTAATAATTCTCTTAATCGAAGGAGATGAACGTTTGGCTATTAATATTTTATCCATCCGAAAACATTAAAATATTTCGCGAGATTTTCAACAATCATAAGGAGACGAAAAAATAAAAAAGCCTTTATTCTTGGTCTCTTTATTCTCTTTGTCCAATAAAATTTAAATAAGACTGCATATATCAATGAAAGTTCGAAGAAATTTCGTTCCTTTTTTTACTATCGTTTTTTGTAGACATAACACTCAACGTGATAAAAGGATCATACAGTAGTATCCTTAACGGGTAAAAACCATATAGTTACAAGATGTAGAAACACAGTGACACTTGTATCGTCTTCCAATAAATATCACAAAAAAAGAATTTTTCACATTTTAAAGGATTTTTTTAGAACAGAATTCTAATTTATTCACAAAGATATCACATATGCTGTGAGGAAAAATCTATCGTATAAATCGTTCAAATATCAAAGAATGATTACCTGTTAGAAATCAAAGAATTATCGTATCCCTATATAGCTTAAGTCTTTCAATAGAAATAAAATCTGTATTCATTTTCCCTTCTTGATGTGACAGTAGTGTATAGAAAAAACATGAATAGGACCGACAGACAGAGGGGAGACGACTGGGTATAAGATTTCTATTAGGTTCTTGGATGCATATGCACCTACCCTGCTATAATTATAAGTATTGCCTCTAATACTTCTATGGGATGTACCATGACAAAACTTATCCAAAAAGGCGAAATGCCTGTCATCTATGAAATACTTGGGTATACAGTTATATTAGTAACACTTATTGGAATTGTAACAATCTCGATACTACGTTCAGGATCATTTCTGTAAAGGAATGATTTTAGAAAAATACATATTTATTAGTCTATCTCTAAGGGTATCATCAAAAAGAAATTCTTTTTCTGCATCTATTGAGCTGGGAAATATCATTATTTTCCTCCTTTTATAGGAAAGTTTTTTGACCCAGTTCAATAATCAAAACTCCATGGTTATATTTTTAAAGAAAGAATTGTTATTCTTCATGAAGAAGTTTAAATGGGAAAGAAATTCGCTGTCGTAGGAACCATCGTCATTCTTGCTTGTATCGGATTAAGCGGATGTAATCAAATTAGCAATCTATTTCTTTCCGATGAGGATAAATTAGTTGGAGAATGGAAAAATGATGATATCTGGATTGATGTACCAAAGGTCATCATATTTTCTCTTAATAATACATTTATCGTAAAAGGAAAAATAGGAACAGTGGATTTCTCCCTAACTGATGGGATATGGGATATGAATAATGGGATACTCACTGTTGAAATAGTAGATTATCTCACTCCCCCAAAAAGCTATACCTATAAATTCTCAGAGGAAAATAAAATACTTACACTAACTGATCGTGATACTGACAAGTCATATATATTACAAAAACAAATAAGTAGTACATAGCGATCCCTCCTCCGATTATAACCTTAACCTCATTTCTTATCACAAGGGGATTTATTTGGAATTTTCTAAACATTTTCTCATAGTATATATTAAGTAAACATCAATGTCCGTTTATGATGATTGATGAAAACAAACGTATGAAGCAACTAGCAGTTCTGACAGCATTGAATTGTTCTGGTTGTGGAAAAAATTTCAGTAAGAACGAAAAACCGGTAAGTTACGACTTCAAACGGTATTACTGTTTCTGCTGTAATGACGAACGATAACCTGATGTCATAAAAAGAGCAACGTACCAGATTGTTTGAAAAATATCACATATTTTTTTAAAAATCTAACAAAATGTTTATTATAACCATATGTAAATGTTTTAACCGTCATTACATTTTTTATAAGAGATTGGCACCCATGAGTTATTTTTTTTCTCCCTCTATACTCTTTATGGTTCCTCTGATACCGGGACAAACGCAGGTTTTGCGGTTGGGATTTTTGCTGTATTTTTTTCCATTATTTTCGTTGTCTTATAAAGGAACTCCAACTCTGCAAGTGTTGGACACCAACTATGATCTTTTGACCAATGGCTTTTGCCCTCGCTTTTAAATTTTACAATCACTAACGGGCTCCCCTCACTATCCTTTATGATCTCGATACTATAATATCCTAAATCCTTTTTGGTAGTCTCTCCCATATAATACTATATTAGACTTTCGTTATTAATAAAGATATGTTGGTATAATAACGATTTGACCTTTTTCATCTAAAAAAATACTATTACCATATTTGCCTACTCTATATGCAGGAAATCGTGACTAATTCAAAGCATATGTTACCCTATCCAAAAAGAATTACCTGAAAAAAATAGAAGAAAAGGGAGTTAATACCCCAAGAGATATTGTAGGATAGGAAAGACTCACAGGAACCGTTTGAACAATTCTAGTAAAAGAGATTCTGAATAAAGGTGCTGTTTTTTCGGCATTGTTATCTCAAGATATCTCCCCAGTCGCTCACCGTACCAGCGTTATTTTTCGATTTCTCTTTGATAATGTAATCACCCTTCTTTAGAAATATATACTTCACGATGACGACCTCGCCAGACGCGTTAGCTCCTATCCATTCTGCTGCAGGGCTATCGTCTCCTATTCAATCCAGTGATACACTTCATCTGCATTAAGATCATCTGTTTAGAAGTTAAAGGGATATTCAACATGTATTTTCTTATCTATCTTCCCTCCCATCAACGATTTATTGGTTTGAATATTCTCCCAACCATAGGTTATAAAAGTCACATCATCGTCAGGTTCCTCAGATCAATTTGCTCGATTGTTAACGGAGTAATAGATGGTGCTGTTGGCAGAGGCATTTCCTATCTCCATCTCCCACGTATATTAATTATCGTTTATATGTTCTGTGGAGAACACAAGGTAATGTATGTTGCTTGGAGATATAGCGATATCTGGAAAGTTAAATTCTATCCAGCTCAAATTTTCTGTAATGACTTGCTCAGCAGATACGCTTATTGAGGTGTGATCCGTATCATTTAGAGCATCGCGATTAGTAACGCTATAATCATAGATGGTTGCGATGTTCTTCCTAAGCATCAATTCAACCCTTGTAAGTATTGATTTGTTCGGGGTGAAAGTCAGTACAAAGATATAATTCAGATGATCCCACAAAGTAATAAGACCTGTTTGTTCAAACCCGAACAATGAAGAAAAAACTTTATTAACTATATGTCTATTTGTTTTTTTGTGGGGTCTGGATTATTCTGTTTTACGAGGCTACTTTTCTCCTAGTTTATCCATCCTCTCCTCACCTCCTCACAGACCCCACAATTAAAAATAAACATTTTTCTCAGATGCCTTTATTATCCTACATTTGTTAATACAAATGGGTTGAATATTGAACTATGATGTGTGGTTTATAAAAAATGTAAGAAGAATGAAATAGTAAAAAAACATGGTACGTTACTATGTTTTTTTATCTTCTTCAATCATTCTGTCAACAGTATTTTGAATCTCAACAAGCTTTTGCAAACGTTCTTCTTTAGATTTTTTCATTTGATGAATTGTGTTACGATCCGCGTTAAGTTTCTGTTGCATTTTTTCTAATTTCTTTGACATTTTTCGATTATTTATATAGAGGTATATTCCAATAGAAATAACAAGTATGATGGTTACCCAAAATAGGATAATAATAAAATCCCATGCTTCCATCTCACTCAGCTCCAATTTTTGTAATAAATTTTATTTATATTAATTCTTTTGCACGAGATCCTTGATTAAAAAGCCAATTACTCGGGAAATTGGACAACCATATTTTTTAACATCTACATCGTTGGTAAAATTTTTAGGTATTTTCTGCAGATCAATTTGTTTTATTAATGGTTTAATATTTGGGGAGGAAAGGGGAAGTTCGGAGGCAAAACAAAAGTTTTTACCTTCCCTCCGTCTAGGGGGACAATATGAACAAAGATACCGTTCCTCCTACTCCGCATTAAGAACAAAGACTCTCTCCATATTAATAATTTTCTATAGTAATTATGTGCAATTGTCGATAATTGATGTAATTTTCTATGATTTCTCCCCAAAATTAAAGCCGAATGTATATCTATGAAAAAAAACAAAATAGTATACATGGGGAGTCATTACAGATAAAACATTGCCGTTTATTTGTAAAAAATAACCTTTTAAGTACTATTCCTCAGCGAATAACCTCCCGTCTCATTCTTATTTTTAAAAACCTATACCTCTGAAATTTGTATACTTTGGAAAAATAACAACATAGCTTTAAATAGCATCATTATCCAAATCAAAAAGCAGGTGAAAGAAATGACCAAACAAAAAAATTATAGAAAAGAAACATATAAAGAAAAAAACCCATATAAAAAGAAGACAAAGAGTATAAGAAGGAAATATTACTAGTAAAAACAAAAAAAACATTTTTTTATTTTTTTTAGATCATCACCAATCGTATAAACTACAGCACCAACACGCCTTTTTTAAAAAATCAATGATTTATTTCATGAAAATCAAATGAGACAAAAACCACTAATAATTTTTTAAATTATTCTATACCATCGATTGTGCAGCAATGTATTTAAGAAGCAACGCATGAGATTTTTATAATCATACGAAGATGATATTGAACGGTTGTTATCTATTTTTCAATATTTTTTTATATAATGAATGTTTGTAAGGACATCATGGAAATGGTATCAATCCCAGAGGTCGAGGAAACATTGCAATCTTGGAAAAAAAAGAAAAAACAAAAACAAAAAAAGAAAGAACCTGAAGATAAAGAAAAAAACGATGTATAGCATTTTAAAAGGTAATCCAAGAAAAAATAATTAACGATAGTTGTTTTCGATTATATACTGAACAAATCCAATGCACTTTTTAAGAAAATTCAGGTGTTTTCTTAGTTATTATTAACACAACAAACAAGGTTGTCTTTAGAGAAGAGCCGCAGAGAATAATTCAAACATATTAAACAAATGAACTGGGGATTCAAACGCATTCTGCGTATGAGACGCAAACGATAGAAGAATATTACCTGTCTCTGGACAGAGAACCCATTGATATGGAGTTGAATACCAGTGAAATATCTGCAGAATAAAAAATCGGACATCTGTTTTTCCTGTATACACATCACGCAACACTGTCATGGTCGTCTGCAAATCAAGTTTCCCATACTGTGCCTCCACCCCTTTACTAAGGGCGATATAATGCATAAAAGGGCCAGCAGCAGAAAGCGACGTCCCACTCAACGGATTTATTTTAAATAAAAAGGAACACAAGGGGAAAGGGCTTGGATTATACATACTTCGTTGTGTCTCACTAAGTTTTGAATCAACAAAAAGATTCGCACGTCGTACAACATAAGGAATCCGCCAAAAAGGAGCACGATCCTCTGATGCGGTATCCCAGTAACCGACATAGGAAAGTTGTGCAGTGGTCTCAATAGCACAAGCCGCAGGAATTTTTCCATCGGAAACAATGAAATTATACCCAAGGGTCCTGTTCTGAGTAAGTATATGTATAGCTTCCTCTAATGTCGCGGCACAGTCAAGCGCTATCCGTACCCGAAAACCAACCCCAATACCCTGATACGTCTCATCAGCAGTCCATGAGGAAAGCATCCCTGGGATAATTCCCATCTCATTAATCCCATCCGAACAAGTGACGTCTCCAGCAAGAGATGGTGAAACTGATTTAAAAAATCCATCGGGTTTGCGGACAATCAGCAGCTGATGTTCCACAAGATATGCTCCAGTTTCTGGATCTTGAATATTGATAGGGAAATCATGACTTCTCGCATGATACATTGTTCCATTATGTGTCGCAGGACCCCAAGCAGCAAAACTTCCACAATTAATAACAAAATAAGGACCAACATTCAAAACAGCGATATCCTCTAAAGAAAGACCTGTTGCATCAGCTACACCCTGCATCTCTTGGATATAACGAAAAGGAATAAAGGGCTGCATAAGTACCCATGATTCCAATAAATCCTCATAAAAAAACCCTCGTTTATTGAACCAATGAAGAAAGGCGTTATTATTGACCAAGATTTCATCCTTTAATAGAGAACCATGCTGAAATCCCATCTCATAGTATGATCCAATAAGATGCAGGATCTGTACCCCATCACGTTCTTCAAGCCATCCTTCATCGGGAGAATCAGAGTCTAAAGTAATACTAACGGCATAGGACCGCAGAAAAAAAACACTGATAATTAACACAAGTAATATCAACACCTCAAAACGTTTATGGATGAAGCTTACCTGCATCATACAGATGAAAGCACAACTAAATTATATAAATATTTTCATATTTTATATACCATTTGAAAGTAAATCCACACAAAACAATCAGGGTACATTAGAATAATTATTTCTACGGATATGTTTTTGAAGATAGAATCAATAGGTTGATTCTGAGTTATTTGAATTTTGGCAGGTAACATTTTGTAGTATCATCAAGTGAAAAACAACATGGACACAGGGGCTGAAAAATGTAAAAAAAACAAATAGTAATGCTTGGAATTGCGCTTCTATTTATAACAGTTGAACAATGCGGATATACACAAAAAGAGCTGCCATCTAATTAAAGTGAAACAATACCAAGAACAGAATGACTGTAATATAAATGGGATTACGTTAGCAGTTATTTTAATTATATTTTTACTTATTTATTTTTATATTCTTCAAATAAAAAGGGAATACCTATTAAAATAATTCCAATCGTCACCGAAACAGAAAAGACAAATAAGGGGATTAGATATTCAGTAAGCATCACAGATAGAAAACCCAACAAAATCAGTAGTAATCCACCGAATATGAAAATAATCTTACCAGCTTTCATATCAAACACATCGTTTTTCTTTTTCTTTATATAGGGAGATGGGTAATAAATCTATGCAAGTGTTATCAGGAAACGATATCTAACTAGCACATCAAGGTTTAAAGGATATGTTTTTAAAGAAGAAAATATTTCAAAAAGTATAAAGTTAAGGATTGAACGGAGTATGGTAAAAAGCTCTAAAGAAAAAATACATGAGGATGAGATAAAGATCCTTGAAAAGCTTACAAAAAACTCAAACGAAAGCATCGACATGATTGCGAAACACTGCGGCTTCTCAAGACAAAAGGTATGGAGATTTATCAAGCAATTGGAAATGAGTCATATGATCTGGGGGTACACCGCCATTGTTGATGTAGAAAAACAGAATCTTCAAAAATACATGATGTTTTTCAAACGTTCCATGCAAACGTTTGATAAAAAATCCTCTGAGGAAATCAACTTAGATTCAATCTTAAATGATTACTTAAAAATCGGTATTAGAATTGAGAGTAGTTACTACATTCATGGTGAATATGACTGGGTTATTATCTTTATAGCAAAAAATTTAATACAGGCAAAAAAATTTGTCAGTTTAATAACGTCAAAATATCCTGGTTTAATAGAAAAAATACATCTTGCACGGGTTCTATATTCTCCCCGTGTCCATCACATTATTAACCCTCATCCGCTAAGAGCAAAAGACATACCCTGAAAACCATTTTAGTGCATAGGTAAACAAAAAACAAAAGACCATTCTTTTTAGCAAGAGTTATTCCTTAAAGATCCTAAATAATTTCTTTCACCAAATTACTAATAGGGAGTAGCACTGATGTAAATCATCTTCTTACACATCGAAATATTATTAGGTATGAATTCTTGGACTACTATTTATTTTATTAAGGCAAATAAACACACCATCAAAGCCAGAGAACATTGTCTAATGGATTTTACATTCTGACTCCGACCACGAAGAACAAGAACTTAAAGCCGCGGGCTGTTTGCGTCACCACACTACCCTCTGATGCTTCTACAGTTACGGTGATCTCCAGGCGGCCGAACCCCAGTGGAATTCGATCTGTTATTATCGTAATTCTGGATTGCCGTGGAAGACTATCCATCGTTCCAGTGGAACGAAGATCAATCCGTTTAAGGAGTCCACCTTTCACCGACACTGTCCATATGACTGTCGTGGCATCCATATCACCAATATTTCTAATATCTACAGAGATCTTGTTCAATCTTCCCTTGATATTTTCAATTACCAGCTGTGGAGCTCCTTCTGGTTCATTGGTGTTTTCATCAGATTGTGTTGTGCCTGGATTTAGGGTAAATGATGGAATGGGGCCATTAAATACGAGATAGCCGGACCAGTATAATATACCAAGTAGAATTACACCAACGATGAAGATAGTGGCCGCGATAAATCGTTTTTTCATATTCGATCCTACATGCTCTTATTTTATTTTAATACAACATACGTATATTTAAATTTGTGGACTGATCATATATCTGGAGTTTGTAAGGGAAAAAGACTCTTTTTATGAGATACACCAGTTTAAGATTGAATTCCAAAGTAAAAAGAATAACTTGTGCGATTGACTAATATATCTCTATCCTACTTAGATAACGACTGGGAATTATTTTTGTAATCATTGTTTATTTTCCTTTGCGATACCTGTTGGTATCTCATTTCAATATTAACGATATCTATCCTTATGGAGATGGTTAGATAAATACAGGAGGAGTCTATGAAGTATTATTGTAACCATGAAGAATTGAATTCTGATGTTTTTAGAAATATATTTCTTATGAATAATGAAACGAATAATAACCGGATACGCTACTTGGGAAGATCAGCAGATCTATCTACAAACTCTCTTAATTTATCAAAAGATTTGAAATATGCCTGTATTCCTGGTTCCTTGAACGTTCTAAGGCAACGTCGACATCGATAAACCAGATACCTTGTTTTTCTTTTATAAATATTTGCACTCCAGCATTTTGGACAACAAAAATAAAAATATTTTTGGGACTTTTTAGCTGGGTTACTATACAAGGTTTCTATATAATCTTTCACCATGTTTCTCAAGAACTATAATATTATATCATTCTTAATAAAAGAGTCGATTTTAAAGGATTCGTAATTAAAACGTAATAAATGACCAAATGATTTAGTCAAAAATATCTTTCGTTTCTGAATCAGGAAACTTTGCAATCAAAGGTAGTTCAAATGTGTACAGACAATCAGAGCATTGCCAAGTTGGATGTTCGTTTTCAACTCGATTAATAAACTTTGATTGGCATCTTGGACACACGTCAAAGGTTATTTTTTGCTGTCTCATTATTTCAACACTGTTTTTTATAATACTGTTCTTTCTTATAAAAGCTTCTCTATAATTGTAGCTGTGATTCAGAGCTATTGATAAAAACCTTAAAAATGAAGAGCAAAGGGTTGTAAGCTCAGGGTAGAACTCAACCCTAAGGTGTATCGACTTAAGAACAAATGATGTTTTGTTGAATATTATTTAAAATTCATGGATAATGCTCTTCCCGTCATCAAGGATCTTTTATTCTTTTTAAAATAAAATGAAGGGCCGCCTCGGTTGATATGTCTATAAGCATTATTGAGAGTTTATTTGGCTAATCTGCCTTTTCATATAACGCAAGAACAGGGATACAAGTCAACCTCATCCATGGTTGTAAATATGCATAAGCGATTTAAATTTCAGTTCCCAAACTAGGGGTCGATACTTCAAAGATTGCTGCTTTAATGTTACCCTCAATTGCCTCTATCATTTTGTTACGAACAACCTGCGTTCGTTGTAGTGCATCTTTAGGAAGAGGATTTATTATTTGTTAAAGTTTTTGAATAGCTTCTTCATATGTTTTACCTAATTGTATGTTCGGTAATTACGTCAAACCCTTGTTATTTTATCATGGTAATAAAAATTCATGAACATAATGGCGTTCTTTCCTGTCTTTTAATCCTTGAATAATCGCTCTATAGAAAATCCGTTTCATAGAAAAAGAATAATGATCTGAAAAATTTAAAATTTATTGGAGTATACTACAGAAGAGATACCACCGTAAAATCCAACTTTAAAATCTACGACAGAACATATGTCTACCTCATTTATGATATTTTTCTATTAAGTGGTGTCCGTATTGATGTAATTCACTATTATTTCCCATGCAGCAATATACCTTTATATAATTTGAGAAAACAAATTGATTACGAAATCCAATCCCATAAGGGCAAGGATGACAAGGACGATAATAATCAGAATCCAGAGCGCAAACTTTACAAGCTTCCAAGCAACAAAAGCAATCACAATCAATGCAATAAGTGCAAGCCATATCGGAATTACCATGTGCTCTCACCTCATTTCTTTGTCAATAATAATGAGGCTCCTTGATCAGTGGTCAGAATCAGCTGATTAGATTCAGGGAAACGATAGTTAAACGTAACTCCTGTATCTCCTGACGAAAACGTTATTTTCTTATCTGCAACAGAATAATTAAACGTTCCAGTTAAGGAAACGAATCCAAGAGGACCAGTCCCGGTGATCGTCACTGTACCATCTGATTCAAATGTCATCGATGTGCTCCCATCTTGATTAAACCAGGTTCCAATAAATTTACTTTTTTCATCCAAGCACCCACTTAAACTACCGACGCAAAGCATTATAAAAATTCCTATTCCTATGAAGAGGTTCTTCATATTTCCTTTCACCTCATTCATCATCTCTACAACCATATATATAGATTTGTAGCCGTTCATTTTTTGAAAAAAACTAAAACACTGGTTTTATTGCATACAAAAGAATCATTCAAAAAAATAAATTAAAAGGAAAGAAAAAAGCCTAGAGATACTGAATTATCTAATATCAAAAAAAAAAAAAACTTTAGATGACATTAATGAGAAAACCACATCTCGCTTTTCATTCGGTTCTTTTTTTAAAATTTGTGTCAGGTCAGAGCAAAACCATTAAGCTAAACAGAAAAATACAGGCCAAACGTAAACAATACACCTCAAAATCCACAATAGAAAAAAAATTACACAAATGTATGACAGCAAAAAAAGACATGAAGATGGAGAGATCTATGAATTTCTGCTGCCATACATTTGGGTTATTGAGGGAGGAATTAAGTGTGAATGGCGATTGCATATTATCAATTGAAAATCAAGTCTACGAAAACCAATGGGCAACTCCATGAAAGAGGTGTTAAGTAGTTTATCTGCTATAATCTTCTTACTCCCTATTATGATGAAATGAAGGAAGATAATATAAAATCCAATGGTCGCTCTTTCCTACATTCTACTAAAAAAACATGGTTTTTTTTATGTTTGTCGGACACAAATACATAAGGAAAACATCTTTCATATAATAAAAGATTTCATTGATAAAAAAAACTCATTTTCTGTCATACCGGATTCATAACTTTCCTTCCAAATGGTTCGTCTCTTATCTCCCATTATTAAAAGGATAATGTGTTGTGTAAACGTGACATGTACACTCCATGAAAAAGAAAAAATTCGATATATCTAATGGTGGTATCCTTTACTTTTTCCTAAAGTTAAAATCTGTATGAAATCAGATCCGACCACAGAGTAACAATCCTCTGTTTTTTTAAGGGATCCAGTAAGCTTAAGACAAAGGGTTTCATCGGGATGTTTGAAGAGTTTTAGGACATGAATGACCTGTTCGATGCGGAATTTGAGCAAAAGATCTAGATACTGGTTCGCTCCATTCTCATACCACCAAAACGGGGTTTTTACGATATTTTTTCCCCCACCCAAAGAAAGCCGTAGGGTTTTAGGATTAATTGTCTCGACGTCAAATGTGTTTGTACCAAAGATGGTAACATAAAGATACCCTTTTTCCTTGGTATGAATAGTACCTGGTTTGATGTCCACATAAATCGACAACGGAGGACGTTGGTCTACGGTAAAAAGTATTGATTCGTCGGAGATGTAGGTGTGTTTTTGTGTTTTCACAAAGAGTTTCGCATAATAAGTCCCTGGTTTACAGGTCGTATACGAAAGGACATACTCAAGGGTTAAATCATTAGCTCCATATCCATAGCCATACCCATAGCCATACCGATATCTATAGACGTTCTTTCCTGTTCTTTCGTCATACCCATAATAGTGTCCCCCGCTTTGATATGGAAGGTTTTCGGTGTTTGTCAGAGATACGACGGTGAATGATTCTGAAGGGGCATCAAAAATCTCAGTTCCATCAATCAAGAAGCACACAGATGCGACCTTATGATGATTTTCACTGTTGTAAATAACATAAGTAAGGTATTTGACTGGAATCGCCTCAGCAGCTCGTATAGTAAGCGTGACATCATCAAAACTAATGATTGCCCCTGCAATCACTAAAGTGCTATCCGGGGTTCCTGGGGAGAGCGCAATCGCAGATGCTGACGGCAGTAAAACCGAAAAAACAAGGAGTACTAAGAATAATGACACGACAATACCAATACCTTTTCGCAATAGACTTTTACTCATTTTCCTTCCACACCCCGATTAAAAAGGTCAATAAAAGTATCTTATTATAATATATAATTTTTATGGAATATCTTTAAGAGACTGATGTTAGATGAAGAACATTTATCAAACAAAGAATATTTTTGAAAACAGTTCACCAAGGAACAAACACATCAATTGATAAAAAGAAATGAATAATCACAATATTCTGCTAATCTTTTTTTTACGTTTTTAATCGGTAACCCAAGTCTTCCTTTCTGTTTCTGTTCCCTTCCTATCAAAATCAATCTTGGGTTAATCTTTCTTGCAGCTTTTTGGACTTCTTTTTGAAACACTCCGGTAACGAGGTTCACTTGTATGCCTTTTTGTCTCATGAGATCTATAAATTCTTGTCCCTTTTGTATGAGTTCTTCTTTTGTTTTCTTCCCAGATCGTTTTCCTGTCGAATCGACAATTACAGGATCTTCTAGGTCAACAACATAAATCATGTGAAGTTTTTTTTCGAATAGTTCAGATAACTGTTGGCCAAAAATCTGTATTTTTTGATTTGGCGCTAGATTTGAACATACTGCCAGCAAGGTGTCCGTATCAGCACCTGATTCAATCCAGATCGGGAGCGATATCTCATCGATCAGTCGATAATCAATAAGGCATGCTCTACCATACCCCATTATGATTAAATCATAATGGTTTGTTTCTATTTCATTTTTGATGACCTCACTAAATTCCCCTTCGAGATATTTTGTTTGCAGCGGTATCTCTCGCTTTTTGAAGAATCCTTTAGCATCTCGGAAAACAATCTGCTCTGCCTGTGCAAGGTGCTTAGAGCGTATATTATGTTGTGCCTCCTCTCGTTCGTAAAATGAGAGGTGAGCATCAGAAAGCCTGTCAAAATCATCTAATATTCTTTTCTCTGTAATATATATTGAGGTGACGGTACTATGAAACGCTTTTGCCAGAAACGCGCTGATTTGGAATACCGCAGGTGGATAAAACTCTGAGGAGATAGGAACTAAAATAGAACGAAACAAAGGTTTATTTTCATAGTCATCAAAAGGCTTACGCGTCATAATCCCAACACTCCTTTCCAATAAAAAACAGCTATAAGAAAAATCATTATAATACAGATGATATTTGAAAAAAATCCAGCGCGTAATAAATCCCGGGTAGAGAAATAACCAGAGGAATACATAATGGCATTCCCTGGAGTTGAGATCACAAGCATAAAAGCCAAGCCCCCGCTTAGTGCAATAAGCATGGCAGCTAATAGTGAACTGATCCCTGGTACTTGTGTCGCAACACCAAGACCAATGGGAAGAAGGATAGATACAGCCGCAACGTTAGACATAAACGCTGTAAGAAGAATTGAAAGTACTATCAGACCTATAATCACTAGATACATATGATCCCCTGCGACATTAGAGATAGAATGCGCAATCCATGCCCCAGCACCTGTTTTTTGTAGACCAAATCCTAGGGTAATCGCTCCTCCATACAGTAAGATAATACCCCAAGGCACTCGTTTTTCAATATCCTTCCAAGTGATAGCCCCTGAAAAAAACAATAAAACACTTCCAAGCAAAGCAACAATCGCAAGTCCAAAGTATTGAGATGAGGAAAAGAAGACCCATAAAAGCACAGTAATGGTCACTATCGCGATGACAATCCATTCAGATCTACCAAGCTTTCCTTCTGTATTGACTTGATAACGTATCTCTTCTTTGGCTTTTTCAGTGTCCTTAATTTCTATTGGAAACGAGAATTGAAGGATCATCCATACAACAGGGAATGTAAGAAACACGACAGGCATTGCATATACCATCCATTCAAAAAATGACACAGTAATAGGGGGGTTCATGTTAGAAAGGATCGTCACAGTAAGAGGATTTCGCGCACCGCCGACCAATGTGCCAAGACTGCCAATCGAACAACCATAAGCCACAGAAAGCATGGTCACTTTCCCAAAATTACTCTTCCGAGGAGTCACTTTCATGGCAATGAGTATTGATGTGACGATTGGCAGGAACAAGACAGCAACACCATGTTCGGGAATAATAAATGTGAGGAACACACAGGAGGTCATGATACCAAAGCTAAGCATTTTTGGTTTTTTCGCAAAATAGGTTAAGAGCCGTAACGCGATACGTCGGTGTAACCCATATTTTTCAATGGCTCCTGCTATGATGAATGCCCCTATCAAGAAGAAAATCGCTTGATTGCCAAATGAAGCAAAGACATCCTGCGCTTGCATCGTTCCCATAATAGGTTGCATAACGATTATAAGAAGCCCTGTTGCGGCTAAAGGGATCGCTTCAGTAATCCAAAGTATTGCTCCCATAAACATAATGCCTATCATGATTTGTCCACTGCGTGATAATCCCTCAGGGGTTGGAAGAAAATATAAAACGATAATAATTGAGAATGCGAAAAGAGAATGTAATAGTTTACGTAACCACATAGGCTTTTTTTTCTGAACTGCTTTGTTCTTTAGTTTACTCACAAGATTCTCCTCAATTTTATCACATTCTTGTCTGAGACTATTATTTCTTATACCTCACCCTCAAAATGAAAATAAAAAACTAGTATAAATATCCTATTGCTCTAAGATACCTTGTTTTAATAAAGGAAGAAAATGTCTCTACCAAATGTAGAGAGAAAAAAAAGAACAAGCTGTCCACCTAAGAAACAGAACAAAATGATTTATTTTAGGTTTTCAAACAAAAACAAAAGTAGAAAAAAAAGAATCATCGGTTATGGTACTTCAGATAAATGATATCCCAACGGGAACCAACAGACAAATCTCATATTCGTGACACCGCTGTCTACATGAATATCGATGTTAAAAGAACAACATATATAATCGTGCTACGTTTATCTTTAAAACGTGTTACTATGCAAACCATAACCCGATTTGGTGTCTCAATAGAACCTGATCTCTTAGAAAAGTTTGATCGTACGATGAAAAAGAAACGATATTCCAATCGTTCCGAAGCCATACGTGATATCATCAGGCAACATCTTATCAACGAACATGTAAAAGATCCAAATGCAAACGTCATTGGAACTTTGACAATGGTCTACGATCATCATTCAGGTCCACTGGTGGATCGGCTGCTTGAAATCCAACACGACCATTACCAAGAGATCCTGACCACGACCCACATACATATTGATCATGACACCTGCTTAGAAGTCTTGGTGCTAAAAGGAAAAACACGAAACATCAAAAAACTCGCTGATACTATCAAATCAATGAAAGGAATAAAACATGGGGAGCTTGTAGTCACACAACAGACGAGCTAAATAAAACAGCACTCCAGAACTCTTTTTGTTATTCCTGGAATATATTTCATATAATACGAAAGAATGGGTTAAATATTGTTGATTAGTAAATAAGTATTGCACTCTTTACGTGATTGTAGGTACCCCTATCGTCAACTATATCATTGTTGCGATGCGGTTTCATCGTTACGAATCAAAATAACCTCAATATTTATACTGTTTTAAGTCCCAACAGCAGAAAAAATGCAGAGTGCCGCAGGAGGGAGTATCGACTTAGAGTGACATCCATTCAGGAGGAAAAAAAAAGTCAAAATTATATTTCAGGACATTATAATCATCTTCGTATAAATAAAGATATTTATTAATTAATTATATAGAGTTGGTAGGTAGATTCGGACTCGTATTTACCAGTAAAAATAATGATTTTATATCCATTAATTTAAGTCGGGGGGGCGAAAGTGTATCCTAAGCTCAGCGTTCCCTCCATTAAACAGTCTGAAATCCTATAGGTTTATCCTCATGTTTTTGTATAAATCAAAATAAAAAAAAGAAAAATGAATCTAAATGTTGGAATTGTTATTGTCTTAGGTTGTTCTACAATAGTTATGATACGATAAAAAATGA
>SMTZ1_10003177_pt1 | contig 16570 bp, 14 predicted proteins | sample DeeMarSWOR136_30_FD_25667 | JGI IMG/M metagenome (IMG submission 25667)
CTGCAAAACGCCATGAAATTATAAGGCGCGCATATCGCCACTACTGATATTATAACGGTGACAGGTTCGTATGTAAACTTACTTCTGCATTCCGTTAAGTCGGTAATATATGAAGCAGCCAGATGGGTTATAATGGTGCAAGCAATTCAGTATCTAGTACAAGACCGGTGCATCTTGCTACGGGGAGGTTCTCTTGGCAAGGAATATTGAAGAAATAATTAGCCAGATGACTCTGGAAGAAAAGGTGTCTATGCTGGCGGGTATCGATAAATGGCACACGGAGAGTGTCCCGCGATTGGGGATACCGTCGTTGAAAATGACTGACGGGCCCCACGGCGCCAGAACGGTCTCGGACGATGACCCGACGGTTACGTTACCGGCAACGTGCTTTCCCACCGGTTCGGCTTTAGGAGCAACCTGGAATACGGAGCTGGTAAACCGGGTCGGTGCTGCCATCGGGGACGAGGCCAAAGCCCGGGGATGTGCTCTCCTCCTGGGTCCCTGCATCAATATCCACCGTTCGCCGTTGGGCGGCAGGAACTTCGAAAGCTATTCGGAAGACCCCCATCTTGCCGCCAGGATGGCGGTGGCTTACATCAACGGTGTTCAGAGTCGTGATGTCGGTGTTTCCGTGAAACACTTTGCCCTCAACAACCAGGAATTCGAAAGGTTTACCGTCATTGTCGAGGCTGATGAGAGGACTATCCGCGAGATATATCTGCCCGCCTTCGCCGCCGCTGTTAGAGAGGGTAGACCGTGGACTGTAATGTGTTCCTATAACCGGATTAACGGGACTTATGCCTCGGAGAATGCTTATTTCCTGACCGATATATTGAAAGAAGAGTGGGGTTTCGACGGCTTTGCCGTGTCGGACTGGGGCGCTGTCCATAGCACCGTCCCCGCCGCTAATGCCGGACTCGACCTGGAAATGCCCGGTCCCGCCCGTTTCTTTAATGATACTCTGGTAGAGGCTGTTAGAAACGGTGAGGTTGAGTCGGTTGATATCGATGATAAAGTCCGCCGCATCCTTGGAGTTATCGAAAGGTCGGGAGCTTTCGTAAAGCCTCTTAAAATATCCGGTGATAATGTGGATTCTCCTGAACGAAGAAACCTGGCGCGTGAGGCGGCACAGGAGGCTATCGTTCTGCTGAAAAACGAGGGCGATGTACTGCCGCTGGATAGAGATAAGATTAAATCTATCGCCGTCATCGGACCGAACGCCGCCGAAGCCAGGATTCAGGGCGGCGGCAGTGCGACGGTAAACCCGTATTATACCGTCACACCGCTGGAAGGCATCAGGCAGAAATGCAGGGATTCCGTGGAAATCCGCCATGAAATGGGGTGCCGTAATAACCGGTTAACGTTACTGATGTCGCCTGAATTTCTGCGTCAGTCTGACGGCGGTAAAGGAAAGGGCCTGACGGGCGAGTATTTCAATAATCCTGATATGTCTGGAAAGCCGGTACTGAAGAAGTTGGACGATAAATTCCGCATTATGCTGGGTGGCGATTCCGCCTTTATGATTCCCGGGATTGATACCGAAAAAGGTAAATTTTCCATCAGGTGGACGGGTACGTTCCGGGCACCGGTAACCGGCAGCTATACCTTCGGGATGCTTCTGGATGGCTTGGGGCGGATATTTATCGATGATAAGCTGGTGGTGGAGAAAGGACGAGAGGGTCCCGAAGCGCAGATTATAAGTATCGGTGAAGAGGCAATAGGCGAGTATAATCTGGAAGCTGGTAAGCCTTATAATATCAGGATAGAGTATATCAGCCAGCTGGATTTCCCTGACTGGATACCACGGCATATCCGCCTGGGTTGTACGCCGCCCCTGACGGATGACGCGATAACGAGGGCGGTTAATATTGCGTCAGGAGCCGATGTTGCTATAATTTTCATCGGATTGAACGAGGAACACGAGACGGAAGGCCGGGACAGACCGGATATGGAGCTTCCCGGCGCACAGTTGGACTTAATCAAAGCGGTTGCCAAAGTCAACAATAATACTATCGTCGTCCTTAACAACGGCTCGCCGGTGGTGATGACTGGCTGGATTGATAGCGTCGCTGCCGCCGTCGAAGCGTGGTTCCCCGGGCAGGAGTGCGGTGATGCCATCGCCGATGTGTTGTTCGGAGACGTTAATCCTTCCGGCAAGCTACCGATGACTTTCCCGAAGAGGTTTGAGGACAATCCTACTTTCAGCCATTATCCCGGAAAGAATGGCAGGGTTGAATACACCGAGGGTATATTCGTTGGTTACCGGCATTACGATATCAGAAATGTAGAGCCGCTGTTTCCCTTCGGCCACGGACTGTCATACACCACTTTCAGATATGAGGGTCTTCAGGTTCCGTCCGAGATGAAGGCGGGCGAACCTTTCAGAATCACTGTTGATGTTACCAATACAGGCAAGAGGGCGGGGAAAGAGGTTGTACAGCTGTATATCCGTGATGTTGTCTCAAGCCTGGAAAGACCGCTTAAGGAGCTTAAAGGATTTCAGAAAGTCGCTCTTAAAGAAGGCGAAAAGAAATCGTTGGCTTTCGATATCGGTCTCGAAGACCTCTCCTTTTACGACCCTGAGAAGAGGCGCTGGATAGCCGAAGCAGGTGAGTTCGAGGTCATGGCAGGGAGTTCTTCGAGGGATATACGGCAGCGCGCCAGGTTCACGCTGATTAACTGAACCAATTTTAGTAGTTTAGTTTGTCCAGATATTACTGAGGGTGGTGATATATTGTTCCAGTCTCCGGCTGTTTTGCTGATAAGCGGATACCGGTTGAAGAGCGGGTCGATTTGAGTTAGGGCGAATCTCGCCCTCCATGCAGACAGGGCACTTGAATATGTCAGGTGACGTGTTACCGCTTATAATCTCGATAACACTATCACAACGGGGGCATTTAACGGTGATACATCCGTAGGTCATTGCCCTTCCTTCCACTCGATTTTCATCATTGTCTATCTGGCAACTATCTTTATTCTAAAGCCTGGTTCTCGGTAATACACTCGCCTATTCGTACTGTACTTGTATATTACTATCGTCCTATTGTAGGCATGAATTCGCGGAAGGACTATAGGGTTAACCATCATTATCTATGGGGTATTTCACCCAAATACGGGGAGAAAACGGGATTAACGTTGATAAAAACTGGGTAAGAGATGGCAATCTGAGCTTGTTGCTATTTAGCTTTTTCGGCAATAGAAAAGGGCATTAAGCAATCAGGACCAATCCGAGTCTCAGTCCGTAGGGGATTTCATCCGGCCTGGTTGCGCGCCCGATGGGATATATGTCCCATCCCACCCGGGTAGCCATGGCAAAGCAGTCGATACCCACCGCTTCCATGGGTGCCCTTGCCTGAAAGGGATGCGTGCAGGTTTTGCCCGGTTCCAGGGCAGCGCATCCTGTATCGGGACAAAAGGTCGATTGGCAGGAACCGCTGCCGAGTCCCAGCGCCAGATAGTGGCCATCGTAAAACGCCCGGGCTTCGATGCGGGCGATAATCTCGTTGATTTTCTTGAGGTAAGGAAGCAGGAGTTTCTTTTCAAAGGCTTCATCGCCGGTGATATCTTTTGGCGGTACTTCTATCTTGACGAATAAACCGTACCTGTACCTTTTAGCAACCTTGCGCATTTCATCCGGGCTCATGGCGTAGGGCGGGCAGTTGGCATTGGTACCGTACAATATACAGCGAGGATAGGCACATTTCGCCACCACTCTTTCATCAATAACTATTGCTTCTGATGGTATTACTTTGGCATCCGTAGCGCCCATCTCAATGGCCTGTTTCTTATAATTCGAAAGGTCTTTTTGAAGTCTGTCTCTGGGGATTTTACCCACCGGATTGGCAGTCATGTTAGCCACCTCCGTTACACACAGGATATACCTGCAATTTTGTTCAACTATAATGAAAAGTAGAGGTCCATGAGAATATTGAGGACCCTCATGGAATCAACCGTCGGTTTAGCTTCGGGATTCGCGGCGGCGATTGTTTCCAGTTCGTGCTCCATATCATCACATAGTCTGGATATCATCTTACGCAGGTCTTCGTTGTCCGGTTTATTTTTAAGGGCGTTTACCTCTTTGATAATTTCAGGCGATGCCACCGGTTTCAACTGCTCGATGGTCATGGAGAACTGCAAGTCCTTGAGTCCTTTCAGTACTCCCTGTGCTTTCTTGCCCTGTTCTTCCTGCTGCTTTTTACGTTCGTCATGCTCTTCCTGTTGCCTGGTGAACTGCTGCTGTAATTTAAGCAATTCATCCATTCCGTTTTCTTCGTCTGTCATTTACGTCTACCTTAAGCTGTTCTTTATCCCAGTATACAGGGTTAGCGTCGACAAAACCAAGCGAAGTCCCGATAAGGACTGGTTCATGGGTCTGGGTCTGGTCACTGTCTTTTCAGCCGATTTTCGGTCGACTCGGCGGCTCTTTACCGGTAGCGTAGGCTTTGCCCTCGCGAACTTCGACGTATTTCATATCGACTAAAGCTTCCATGAGCACGTCCAGTAAAACAGGGGTCAGACGCGGGGAAATTTCATTTCTCTCGAAATCCGTAAACCTGTCCGGAATATCTTTTATATCGATGCCGGGGTCTGCCTCTATTTTCTCCAGTATTGATATTGCCCGACGATAAAAAGGCTGGGCGTAATCGCTGTCACTGAGGTCCACCGCCTCACAGGTGAATTCTGCCAGTATTCGGGTATCTCCACAGGTAAAATGGCTCGTTTTGGATTTTTCGTTGGGGGGTGGGGGCGGGCCCATTCGTTTGAATTCTTCCGGCATTCCTCCGGGCAATTCACTGACGGGGCGGTAGCCAGCTCCGTCATATTTAGCCATGTCAGGGTCCTTTACATCGAGGCCGCGATAGCGGAACATTACGTTTTCATTGTATTTATATCCGAGCAGAAACGTACCGTGAATAATCGGCATCATTGAGGCGAGTAGTCCCGGGCATATCCTGCCCTTGAATTCGACGCCGTCATAATAGAACTCATCGCCAATCTTATAGCCGAAATGGCAAGGGAATTTGTCCACGTGCCCGGCGAACCTGACGAGCCTGCATTTAACTTTAAACACGCTGCACCTCCGGAATGATAATGGCAGGAAGGATTAATTATCGGTGTTCCTATCTTAGCATATATACCCGTTGAACGAAAATTCAAATAATCAGCCGGTAACCCGAGGTATGAAAACAACACCTTAAGGTTGTATAATTAACCGGAGACAAACCGGTAAAAAATCACCATCAAGAAAATAGTGTGTAGTTATGTGCCGGTACCTGGCGTAAATATTTAGAAGGAGGAAAGCATGTCACCGGTTTTGCAGGACAAGGTAGCCATTATTACTGGAGCCAGCCGCGGGTTGGGGAAAGCGTTCGCCTTGAGGTTTATAGAGGAAGGGGCCAAGCTGCTGCTAACGACTACCAACATTGAAAGAGCCGAAGAAACGGCTAAAGAACTGAAAACTAAAGGTGGAGAAGTCGTTTTCATTGAGGCTGATATCTCCGTCGAGAGTGATACTAAAAAAATAGCCGATAGTGTTATCAAGGAATACGGAAAAGTGGATATCCTGGTCAATAACGCCGCCATATGGTTCGGTATCAGGATGAAACCCTGGAACCTCTGGACCGAAGAGGAGTGGGACAGGATATTTTCAGTAAATGTAAAGGGTACCTGGATGGTCTCCAAGGCGGTTGTCCCCCTGATGATTGAGGCAGGAAAGGGTAAGGTTATCAACATTGCGTCCAATGTTGCCAGGGTAGGGGGTGCGCCTTTCTTCATGCCTTATGCCTGCGGTAAGGGGGCTATCTATACCATGACCCACGCGCTGGCTCACGCGCTGGGCAGGTCGAATATCAATGTTAATGCCGTCGCCCCCGGATTTACCGCTACCGAAGCCAGCCTGGACATGACCGGCGGTGGCGGGAGTTTTGACGCTGCGGCTTCGGGACAATCCATCCCGCGACGGGAGGAACCTGAAGACCTGGTGGGTGCAACCCTGTTCTTGGCTTCACCGGACTCCGACTTTATCTCGGGGCAGGTTCTCTATGTCGACGGCGGCACGGTGATGCTGTAGGTTTTGTAAATAGCGTGTCAGGTAAATTAAGTGTTTTCCGGAAATGGTGAGGTGAATCATGGTCGGTCCGCTGGCAGGAATCAGGGTTATTGATTTAACTCAGGTCTTATTCGGTCCCTTCGCTACCATGTTGCTCAGTGACCTCGGTGCCGAAGTTATTAAAATCGAAAGACCGGAGGTCGGCGATATCGCCAGGGGCAATGGTCCGGTGGTGAGGGGTCAGAGCACCTATTTTCTCAGCCTTAATCGCGGTAAGAAGAGTGTTACGTTGAATCTGGCTACTGAGACAGGTGTTGAATTGTTCCTTGAGCTTGTTAAAACCGCCGATATCCTGGTGCAGAATTTCAAGCCGGGGACAATGGAGAAAATGGGCCTCAGCTACGAACGAGTTAAGGAAAAAAATCCCCGGATTATTTATGTATCCGGTTCGGGTTTCGGGCAGGACGGTCCGTATGCGAGTAAACCCGCTTTTGATGTGATTATACAGGCCATGGGCGGAATCATGAGTATCACCGGTGAGGAAGGAGGTCCGCCGGTTAGACCGGGTGTCTCCTACGGTGATATCGCGGCCGGTCTGTTCCTGTGTATTGCCACCCTCGCCGCGCTTAATGAACGCCATACCAGCGGTGAGGGGCAACTGGTGGACATCAGCATGCTTGACTGCCAGATAGCCGTCCAGGAGAACGCATTCGTGCGTTATCTCAATACTGGCGAGATACCCCACGCTCTCGGAACCCGGCACCCGGTAATAACGCCTTTCCAGACGTTTCAGACCAAGGATGGCAGTATCGCTATAGCGCTGCGGGGTGGTGTTAAAGACCAGTGGCCCCTTTTCTGCGCGGCTATCGACCGCGTTGATATTATCGATGACCCGAGGTTTGCCGACGGGTGGTCACGTACCCGGAACTATCAAGTGCTGGAACCGATAATGGCCGCCGCCATGAAGACCAAAAAAACAGCGGAGTGGATTGAGGAACTGGAAAAAGTGGGCATACCCTGCGGTCCGGTGAATACTATCGACCAGGCAGCCAGAGACCCGCAAATAACGGCGAGAAACATGTTCGTTGATGTAAAACACCCGACGGCCGGTAAGTTTAAGGTAGTCAATTCGCCCTTTAAGTTCTCCCGTACGCAATACAAGGTGGAACGCGCGTCGCCGGAGCTGGGTGAACACACCAGCGAAATATTGAGTCAGCTGCCGGGGATGACTCAAGAAAAAATCAGCCATCTCAGGGACTCGGGTGTAATATAGGTCTACTGGCTACACCCAGTTTTTCAGGTCGTAATAACCCCTGGCGATGCGATAGCGAGATATTTGCTGTCCCCCGAGCCAGAGTTGTGTTATCTTGATATCCCTCAGACATTTCTCATAAGGGAAGTCTTCCGAGATAGCCATCGAACCCAGGAGTTCGGCACCTTTGTTAATTATCTCAACACCGATATCCCCGGCGTATACCCTCGTGGCGGTGGCTCTGGATATGAACTCGGGACTCCAGGGCGGACCGTATATGTCCAGATGGTCGAGCATGTAACTCAAGTTATAGATGCTGGCCCGCATCATCTCGATGCCGATTGCCATATCGGCGATAATTCCGGCCACAATACTGTGCTGCCGGACGGGTTTGAATCCCCCCATGCGTGTCCCGGTATAGTCCAGCACGATTTCAAAGGCACGTTCGGCGATTCCCAGAGCCATGGTCGCAGAATGCCAGCCGGTTCCGGCGGCTATGAAATGGTAAAAATGAGCATCCATGCCCGGACCGGCAAGCCGGTATTCCCTGGGTACCCTGACGTTTTCATAGTGTACCGAGCTATTTATTGATGTTTTAAACAGCATCTTCTTTTCGGGATTGCCGAACGAAAGACCCGGCGTGTCTTTAGGAACATATATCAGAGCAACGCCGTCATCACCGGCGCTGGTATCAGTGGTACATATCGTCAGATAGCATTCCGCTATGCCGCCATGAGTGGGCCACGACTTGTTTCCGTTGATTATATATTCATCGCCATCTAGGACCGCCGTCGTTTTGATTCCGGCACCTGCCAGCAGTGGATTCTCGGAATCAGCCCCTCCGGCTTCATCGGTCATCGATAGACAGGCGTAAGCCAGTTTCCCGCTGCAGAAACTCGGAATAAACCTGTCCATAACCGTCTTGTTCCCGGCTACAATCGCCGGTTTTAAAATCAGACCCCAGTTAATGCCCGTAGAGAGGCTTATGCCGCCGTCACCTTTGGCGAGTTCTTCGCAAATAATACCCAGTGCCGTACTGGAGCCGTCCCCGCCACCGTATTCCGCGGGATACCCCGCCGCCTGAATTCCCAGGTCGACAAGCTTCTGGTGTACTTCCTCCACGAATTTATAGTCAGTTTCCAGTTTCCTGGTATTGGGGATAATTTCTTTCCTGGTAAAATCCCTTACCGTCTCCCGGATCTGGCGGTCTTCGTCGGTCAACAGGTGCTCAAGGTTCATGCTTCCCCTCCTTTAACTGTGTGTTAAAAACGCTACAACTTCAACGACGGTTATGAACTATTCATGTTAGTAAATTGATTTGTGCAGGTACCCTAATAAATTTCTTCGCCCATCAAAGTTAACACGTCCGGCTGCACCATGGTACGCCATTTAGCCGAGAAGTCCTGCATTGCCTTTGATGGTAAAGCTTCACGCATGAATTTTCCCATATCTTCTATATGCATGATGCCACAGTATTTATAGGGAATCTCTCCCGACATAGAGCCGGTTATTTTTACCATTTCGAACTTCCTGGCCCCCGGCATGCTGTCAAGCAAAGGGCCCTTTTCGTTAACCACGTATTCCTTGTACTGTTCATCGGTTACATGTTCTGCCAAATTGTAAAGTATAATTTGTTTTGCCATTATTTATCTCCATATTTCCTTTACTATCATTATTTATGCCCAGTTTTTCAGGTCGTAATATCCCTGGGCTACCTTATAGCGGCAAATCTGCTGTCCGCCAAGCCAGAGCTGGCAAATTTTTACATCCCTCAGACATTTTTCGTACGGGAAGTCCTCGGAGATAGCCATCGAACCCAGTAGTTCGGCGCCTTTATTGATTATCTCTACGGCGGTATCGGCGGCGAAGACCCTGGCGGCGGCTCCCTTGGCTATCATCCTGGGATCCCAGGATGGACCGTAGATGGGACCGTAAATATCCGGATGGTCATAGATGTAAGCTAGGTTATAGAGGCTGGCCTTCATCATCTCTATGCCGATGGCCATATCGGCGATTATCCCGGCGACGATACTGTGCTGCCTGACCGGTTTGAAGCCCCCCATGCGCGTGCCGGTGTATTCCAGAACGATTTCGAAAGCACGTTCGGCGATACCCAGGGCATGTAGTCCGCCGGACCAGCCGGCTATCGTCGTGAGCATATAACATAATCTGGCATCCATGCCGGGGCCGGCCACACGGTATTCCTTGGGTACCCTGACGTTATCATAGTAAACGGAGCCGTTGATGACCGTTTTAAACAGCATCTTCTTCTCCGGCTTGCCGAAGGACAGTCCCGGCGCGTCCTTGGGGACGATAATCATGGCGATACCGTCATCACCGGCATTGGTGTCGGTGGTGCAGAAAGTGATGTAGCTTTCGGCTATCCCGCCGTGAGTCGGCCACATCTTGCTGCCGTTGATGACGTATTCATCACCCTCCAGCTTGGCGATAGTCTTGATGCCGGCGCCGTGCAGCAGGGGATTTTCGGTATCGGCTCCGCCGGCTTCATCAGTCATAGACAGGCAGCCGTAAGCCAGCTTGCCCTGGCAGAAGAGAGGGGCGAACCTGTCCAGCAGGACCTTATTACCCACGGCCGCCGCCGGCCCCGCGCCCGCCATATTCGAACCCACCGATAGAGCGATGCCGGCATCGCCTTTGGAAAGCTCCTCGGTGATAATGGCATTGTTGGTCATCGAATGTATGCCGCCGCCACCGTATTCGACCGGATAGGCGGATGCCTGGATGCCCATATCGACCAATTTTTGATGGACTTTCTCCACCAGACTGTAGTCCGCTTCCAGTTCTTTGGTGAAGGGAATGATTTCTTTTTTAGTAAAGTCTCTTATCGTCTGCCGTAACTGGAGTTGGTCCTCGGTCAAGAGATGCTCTAGTAGCATTACTGCCTCCTCAATAAATCACGTTTAAGTTTTCGTGGTAATGATATCTTCGGCTAACAAGAATTACATGCTCCTGAGGCTTACTAAGACAGGGGAACTAATAAATTTCTTCGCCGGACAACATTAACATATCTTTTGCCATCGGTCCGAACTTTTTCAAGAAGTCCTGGTATTTCTTGGTCGGGGCGGCTTTCTCATTGAATTCCTCAACGCTGGTAACGTGCACGATACCGCAATATTTGTAGGGAATTTGCCCCGTCATAGAACCGGTTATTTTCACCAGCTCATATTTCTTGACAGCAGGAAGGCTGTCAATCAGGGGTCCTTTATCCGTGGTCACGTACTCCTTGAATTGCTCATCGGTAACACCTTCCGCCAGATTATAAAGAATGATTCGCTTCGCCATATTTATCCTCCTTTTTCTGGTATGTGGATGAAGTAATCATTATCCTCTTTGGCTAGGGGTATCATACTCCCAAACGGCAGGATAATGCAAAATATCATTTTGTCGGGCGATTTTTGAGGCTTGACAAGCCAGATAAAGAATAGTAGCCTTACTTGACGAAGAGACTTCAAGCTAATTTTTAAGAGAATAAGGAGTACATCCGTTGGATAAGAAAGATGTTGTTGTAATCGGCGGTGGTACCGCCGGATTTTTGTCGGCGCAAGTGGCGGCTCAGCACGGTGGCAACGTGATAATCGTTGAGAAAGAGAAAGTAGGGGGAATCTGCCCGAACTGGGGTTGCATACCAATGTGCTTTATGGACCATAGTGTTGACGTTCTCAATTCATTGAAACAGGCGAAAAGAAACGGTATCGACACCGGCGAGTTAAAAATCGACTACGCCCGATTAATGGAAGAGAAAGACAGGGTGGTCAAGGGTGTGGTCGATGGCATGGAGGCCAGGTTACAGGCTACCAGCGTGCAGGTAGTTATCGGTACAGCAAAGCTGGTATCGCCGAACGAAGTGGAAATAACTCACCATGACGGAAAAGTAGAAAAAGTAAGGGCAGATAAAATCATCGTTGCTTCCGGTTCCACGTCCAGGAGGTACGATGTGCCGGGTGCATACGGAACCGGCGTAATTACCACCAGGGAACTGCTGAGTCTGAAGAAGCTGCCTGAGAGTCTGGTAATAATCGGACGGAGCGTGACGGCACTGGAATTAGCTACGGTCTGGTCCAGCCTGGGCAGCGAGGTCAACCTGGTAACCAGAAAACCAGAACTGCTTCCCGGCGAGGATGAAGAGATAGCACGGTACATTAAACAGGTTTTAATAGAAAATGGCGTTCATATTTATACGGGGGACATCGAGAGTATCGATGATGGTAATGAAGGAAAGTCGATAACCATCTCCGGTAATGGTAAAAAACAGGTCGTGGAGGCGCAGCTGGCGGTGTTTGCCCTGGGACAGCAGCCGAACGTTGAGGGTCTGGGTCTGGAAAAGGTCGGTGTTGCGCTGGATAACGGCAGAATCAGGACGAATGAGAAAATGGAGACCAGTATTGAAGGAATCTTCTCGGCCGGTGATGCCACCGGTGAAATGATGCTGGCCAGCATCGCTATGGTGCAGGGAATGGCCGCCGGCACGAACGCCATGGGCGGTAAAGCAATTGTGGATTATCGTGTAGTGCCGCGCTCAATACGAACCGTTCCGCCGATATCGGCGGTGGGAATGACGGAAAAAGAGGCCAAGGAGAAAGGGCTTAACATAAAGGTCGGGAAATTCCCGTTCGAGCAGAATCCCAGGGCAAGGATTATCGGGGAACCCCGGGGTTTCGTGAAAATTATCACCGAAGCAGGCTCCGGTAAAATCCTGGGTGTCCACATGATCGGTCCGCAGGCGCCGGAACTGATACATGAAGCGGCGGCTGTCATGCGGATGAACGGGACGGTGCGCGATATCGCATCAACTGTTCACGGTCACCCTTCTCTACATGAAACTATACAGCGGGCAGCCCAGATAATGCTTATGTGACGCTGGATATAAGATAATCCACGGGAGGTCAAGATGCAGTCATTAAAAACCGACATGTCAATCTATAAAAAGTTCAATTTCGAGCACCCGGCCGTGGGTATCAAATATACTCACGAGAAACCGGAAGGTATCGAACAGCTGGACAAACAACTGGCTCTCTGCGAGATGTTCACGGAGACCCACCGGAGAAACAGACCGTTTTATTTTACCAGAGAGAATGAGAACTGCGTGGGGCGTTCGGTACTTGGTATGCAGGAGGCTGGCTCTATGCCCAATACGGGGCAGATAGGAGTCGAATTCGGGATTTTCCAGGATGCGAGGGCTAACCGGAATATCTACCGGCACCAGTATTCGCTGGAGAAGGGCGTCGTGAAGTACGTGCTCTATTCCCCCGTCGACCAGCTAACTTACGAGCCTGACCTTCTCCTCATTACGGCTACCGTCCCTCAGGCTGAAATTGTCCTGAGGGCCATGAGCTACTCAACGGGGGAAATCTGGAACGCCCAGCTAACCGGAGTCGGCGCCTGCAGCTGGCTCTATGCTTATCCGGTATTAACCGGTAAAGTAAACTATACGGTTTCCGGACTGACTTTTGGCATGAAAGCCAAGGAGATTTTCCCAGCCGGGTGGATGTTGATAGCGATACCTTACCACTGGATACCGACGATAACAGCAAACCTGAACGAGATGGAATGGGTACTTCCAGCATATACCGACGGTCGTAAAAAATTCTATGAACGCGAAATGCGGGTTATGAAGGGTATTACCAAATAAAGAAATAAATAAGGAGGCTGATATGGAACCGTTACAGACCGATTTATCTGTTTTTAAACAATTAAACTTGAAAAAACCTCCCGTTGGTGTCAAGTACCTGCTGGAAAAGCCGGAAGGGGTTAAGCAGCTGGACAAGAAAATGGCTCTCTGTGAAATGGTCACCGAAACCCAGAAGAGCCAAGAGCCGTTCTATATGACCAGAGAGAATGAAAATTGTTTCGGGGCCCAGGCCCTCGGGATGGTTTCCGGCGCTCCTTCGGCCGCAGCCAGTGGGGAACTTGGGGTAAGGTTCGAACTCTTCCGGGATGCTGAGGCTAACCGGAACCTCTTTAAAAACAATCCTAATATGGAAAAGGGTATTATCAATTATGTCGTTTTTGCCCCTCTGGAGAAAATAACTTTCGAGCCGGATCTTCTGATACTGATGACCGATGCTAAACAGGCGGAAATCACACTCAGGTCGATGACCTACTCTACGGGTGTTCTCTATGAAAGCATGACATCAACGGCACTCTCGTGTGCCTGGCTCTATGTTTATCCGTATGTCTCCGGCAAGGTAAATTACTTTCTCACCGGGCTTGGTTTCGGTTCGATAGGCAGGAAGGCATATGAACCCGGTTGGGTGCTGATAGCTATTCCCCGGAAATGGCTGCCGACGATGGTACAAAACCTCAAGGAAATGAAATGGGAGTTAGCCTCCTATACCCTGGGCAGGGAAGAATTTGATAAATGGGAAAAGGGGATACAGGCGCAGCTTATGCGGGAATCCCGAAATCACTGAACCAGGTCGTTATTGTTATCCCTGACTATCCCTCTTTATAAAGCATGCGTTCGTAGCACAGGCCGGAGGCACGGTTGTACGGACGATTAAATGCTTCGGGGTATTTCTTCTTCAGTTCCTCCACGTTTACCCGTTCTACATCGACGAGGAAGCCGCATACAGCCATGCCGGTGGCGTTTTTGGAGATCGGTTTATGCGGGGTTATGGTATTGATAGCCCCGCCTCTATCGAGTACTCCGGGAACTATCGGGTCGTATCTTGCCCCGTGGTCTACGTAGACGGTACCGGGCATCAGTCTCTCGGTAACGTAGGCGCCGCAGAGAACTCCGCCCCGGTCATTAAAGACGTTAACCACGTCGCCGTGCTTGATGCCCCTCTTGGCGGCTTCCGAAGGATGAATCCACATTGTCTGATAGGCGTATCCATCCGGCCCCACGATTTTACAGGTCTCCATTTCCCTGAGCCACTGCATATCATCGTGTTGCGAATGTACCCTCCACCGGGGATGATTGGAAACGATGAGCAGGGGGTATTTTTTAGCCCTCTCGCCGGAAAGCCTTTCATCATGGCTTTCACCCTTTTCAATCCAGTGCGGTACTGGAGGTCTTTCGTTATCACCGGGGAAATGCTCCGCGAGTCTCTGGGAGTAGTATTCCAGCTTGCCGGAAGGCGTCCTCAGGGGATTGTTCTCGGGGTCTTCGTAGAATTTCCTCATACCGACGTCTTTTTTCTTCCAGTTGGGGTCGGTCGGAATGACGTAATATCCTTTTTCCTTGAATTCTTTCCAGTCGCAGAGGCCCGCCTGAGGCACTCCTGAGGTATCGAATCCCTTTTTAATCAGCCCTTCTTCCGTTTCACCCATAGTGTATTCTTCCAGTATACCCAGCTTCTCGGCGATGGCGCAGACGATTTCATAATCGCTCTTGGACTCTCCTCTCGGTTCCGTGCATTTGGGATCGAGGAAGACGGTCCGGTATTCGGCGGTAAACACGTCCACACCGATGTCTTCCGTCTCGAATTTCGTCGTTGCCGGCAGGATTATATCGGCAAATTCGCAGTCGTTCTCTATCCAGGGATGCTGCGCCACGACGAATTCTATCTGCGGGCTTCTGAAGGCATCCGCCATCCTGTTGCCACCGTTCCAGCAAGACATCCACGAGGGCGTATCTGTCCATATCATGTGTACTTCGGAGCAGCCGTCGGCGGGGTATTTATACTTCACGAACTGGTCTTCCACCAGATAGCGGCACTGTGTATTTCCGTACCAGGTTAGAGGAGCATTGAGAATGGCTTCGTGGATGAGCAGCTTGGGAATAATCTGCTGCGGCATATCCGGCTCGGTGAAGCCGCGGTTTGCCGCCACCACGGCTGGCCATACCACAGGACCAGGTGCGGGATTGGTATCGTCGCCGATGAGCCAGTTCGGCGGATTCCACCCCCCGAAGATGCCCCATTCGATCATCGTTAACTGGTGACAGCCGGGTTTACCCAGTCCCTGCATCCCCAGCAATACAACCTCAAGTCGGCAGGGTTCCGTTGAGTATGGGCTCCTGACCCCGGGACCGCCGTTGCTGTGGCATATCGAGGTTGCCTTGGCGGCCCATTCCCGGGCCAGGACTTTGATTATCCTCGTCGGTATCCCGGTTTTTTTTGAAGCCCAGCTCAGGGTCTTGGGGATACCGTCTTCCTTGCCGAGTACATAATCTTTAAACTGGTCGAATCCTACCGTGTGTGTCGCCACGTATTCCTTATCGTAAAGGTCGTTGGTAATCCAGTAGTAAGCAATGCCTAGGTGCAGGGCGGCATCGGTATTGGGTAGGATGGGTATCCACTTGTCGGCGTGGACGGCGGCGCCGTAGTTCAGGTCGGGGCAGATGTATATCTGCTTGATGCCGAGTTCGGTGAACCAGTAGCATAACCGGCTGACCGTCTGGCCTCCCCATCCCCAGGTCGTGGTTTCTGGGTCGCAGCCCCAGAACAGAATCATCTCCGCATGTTCAGCGATATCAGGCACGATATTGGTGTTGTTTCGCTGCTTGCCCACAGGCTCGCAGCCCCAGACGTGCTTGGCACCCCAGTACCATCCCTCCCAGCTGTCCGGGTTCCGGGTCTGCCAGGTATAACCGCCCATCAATCTCAGCAGTCTGCGGCAGCACCCGTGAGCGGCATGGACGGTCTTCGTCTCTCCATGTCCGTCTGCCTGGGCCAGTATCGCCGTCGGGCCGTATTTTTTATGTATCCTCTTTATCTCGCTGGCGACGATGTCCGTGGCTTCGTCCCAGGATATCCTGACGTAGCGACTCTTGCCCCGGTTCTGGGGGTTTCTTTCACCGTTCGGGTTCCAGTCGACCCTCTTCAGGGGGTACATCGTCCGGTTGGGAGAGTAAACACGGTTTTTATAGGCTAAAGCGTAGGGCGGCAGCAGGGTTTTCATCGTCGGTTCGAATGAGCTGCCGCGGGCCTCTATCTTCCAGGGTCGAAATTCTTCAGGCTTATATTTCCAGTCGAAATGTAGAGGCCTGATTCTGATGATTTTACCGTCTTTTATATCAACCATACCGGCATTAGCGTCTTCGGTAACACCCCCGAAAGAAAGTCCTTTTACTACCGTTTTTACTTTACCTGGCATGTTTACCCCCAAATAAATACTGGAACAAATTAGTTCTGTATGTTACCTGAATAATACATATTCAATTCAAATACGAGTATTATTAAGCTTTCTTGTAAAGCTCGATATCTCCTATATTAACGTCCCTGGTGGCGTCGATGTTTTCTACCTTGCGGGGCAGGTATCCCTTTTTCTCAATCAGCACCGTGTAGGTACCCGGTTCCTGCCGC